>Ga0209632_10002807_pt1 | contig 16529 bp, 20 predicted proteins | sample COG_10_FD_184754 | JGI IMG/M metagenome (GOLD analysis project Ga0209632, IMG submission 184754) | Pelagic Microbial community sample from North Sea - COGITO 998_met_10 (SPAdes) (version 2) | ecosystem: Environmental > Aquatic > Marine > Neritic zone/Coastal water | place: Helgoland, sampling... | reverse complement strand
ATAATTTTTTTTTTTTATGATATACGAAATTAATATTGGGGCATAGCCAAGCGGTAAGGCACTGGTTTTTGGTACCGGCATCCTAGGTTCGAATCCTAGTGCCCCAGCCATATATGAATAGTTTATTAAATAAATTTTTTTTTAGATCTCAGAATCTTGATTATATAAGCTCAGGTTTTAAAAGTATTAAAAAAAATACAGAAGTAGATCAAATATTTATCGCTATCCAATCTTTTTCTAAAAAAAGTGAAATTAGATATGTTGGTGGATGTGTTCGAAAAATTATTAATAGAGAGACAGTTGACGACATAGATTTAGCTGTAAATTTAAAACCAGAGGATGTTTGTGCCGCACTTAATAAAAAAAATATAAAATATTATGAGAGTGGAATAGAACATGGAACAATTACAGCATTAATAAATAATATTAAGTTTGAAATAACCTCATTAAGAAAAGATATTGATACAGATGGAAGACATGCAAAAGTTGAGTTTTCAGATAATTGGAAAGAAGATGCCTCTAGAAGAGATTTTACTATAAATTCTATATATGCAGATATTGAAGGAAATTTATTTGATCCATTTGATGGAAAAAAAGATCTTAAAAATGGAAAAGTTAATTTTATTGGAGATGTTGAGTTAAGAATTCACGAAGATTATTTGAGAGTATTGAGATATATTAGATTTTTTTTAAGTTATTCTCAAGACAAGCACAATCCTAAAATTATCAAGATAATTAAAAAAAATCTAAACGGCGTTTCAAAAATTTCTGCTGAAAGATTATTAGATGAATTTCAAAAACTATTAAAATCTAGAGGTTTTGCTAAACTAGCTAAAGATCGTGATTGTTTAGAAATTATAAATCTTATTTTTCCTCAACTAAAAAATATTTCTATATTTAATAAATTAAATAATTTTGCAGAAAAGCATTTCTCTAAAGTAGACTTCATTTTTTTATTATCATTATTAGTTATTGATGGAACTGATAATGTGGATTATTTTATATATAAATTTAATTTATCTAAAAAAGATAAAAAAAGACTTTTATTTTTAAATAGTTTTTATTCCAAAAAAAATACTAATAAAACTTTTTTAGAAAAAAATTTAAATAAGATTTTATATTTTTATGGAAAAGAAGCCTTAATAGATGTCATTTATTTTAAAATTTTTAAATCAAATAAAGTAGATAATAAATTGATAAAATTAATTGAAATTTTCAAAGACAAAAAAATTCCAGTAATGCCCATTAAAGCGAATGTATTAATAGAGAAATATCAAATTCAAGAAGGAAAAGAAATGGGTAAAAAGCTAAAAGAAATTGAAGAAGCTTGGGTTAATAATAGTTTTAATATTTCAGATAAGGAAATTCAAAAAATAGTAATGAGTTAAACATATTTTACGTCTTTTATTTCAAAATTTTTTATACCCGCTGGAGTTTTAATTTCGACTAAATCATTCTTATTTTTTCCGATTAACCCTCTACCTATTGGAGATTGAAAAAATATTAATTTTTTTTGTAAGTCTGCCTCATCACTTCCTACAATTTTATAGGTAATTTTTTCTCCAGTATCCAAATTTTTTAAATCCACTGTTGAGCCAAAAATAACCTTTCCATCATTATTTATTTTTGTAACATCAATTACATTTGCTCTTGCAATAATGTCATTAATTTGAGCTATTCTTCCCTCATTATGTGATTGTTCTTCTTTCGCAGCATGATATTCTGCATTTTCCTTTAAATCACCATGAGACCTTGCTTCAGAAATAGCAGCAACTATTTGTGGGCGTTTTTTTTCTTTTAAAAAAATTAACTCTTCTTTTAAAACTTCAAGTCCAGCAGTTGTTATTGGCTCTTTTTCCATTTTAATTCCATTTTGCTATTGGTGGTAAGGACATCAAAATTCCTTCGACATTACCCCCTGTTTGTAATCCAAATTTTGTACCTCTATCATAGAGTAAATTAAATTCAACATACCTACCTCTTTTAATATATTGCAACCTTTTTTCTTTTGCAGTCCATTTTTTTTTATACTTTGTATTAATAATTGAATTAAATATCATTTGAAAAGTGATTCCTAAATCTGATATAAATTTAAAGTCTTTTTCCCAATTATCATTTTTATAATCAAAAAAAATACCTCCAATACCTCTGGTTTCCTTTCGATGAGGAAGATAAAAATAATTATCACACCATTTTTTGTATTTTTTATAATATTTTTTATTATGACGATCACACATTTTTTTTAATTCATAATGAAGAAATTTTTTTTCTCTAAGATCGTTAATACAAGGTGTTACATCCATTCCACCACCAAACCATCCATGAGTTGTATAGATAAACCTCGTATTAAAATGAATTGCTGGAATATGAGGGTTTTTCATATGCATCACTACAGATATTCCAGAGGCCCAAAAATTTCGATTTCTAGAAGTACCTGGAATTTTTTTACTCATTTCTTTTGAGAATTTTCCATACACTTCAGAATAATTTACACCAACTTTCTCAAAAACTTTTCCATTTTTTAAAATTCTAAATTCACCACCACCTTCATCTTTAATCTTGCTTTTGTTCCATATATTAGATTTAAATTTCATTTTCTTATTTTCAATTTTTTCAATATTATCACAAATTATATTTTGTAATAATTTGAACCAATTTGAAGCAAGTTTTTTTTTAATTTCTTTATCCATTTATTTAGTGAAGCTAGTTTGCCTTAAGTTTTCAGATAAAATTATAGCAACAGAAGTAGCTATATTTAAAGATCTTTTATTATTCATCATAGGTATTTTTAATCTATGTTTAATTGAATTATGAACATGACTAGGCACACCAGCACTTTCTCTACCAAATAATAGTGTATCATTATGTTCAAACTTAAATGCAGCATAAGATTCAGATGATTTTGTTGTTAACAATATTACCCTTTGACCTTCTTTTGACTTAAAAAATTCTTTTGAGCTTTGATAAAATTTTATAAGTTTTTCATCCATATAGTCCATAACAACTCTTTTAAACCTTTTATCACTAAATAAGAAACCACATGGCTCAATAATCTCTAAATCAGCGCCAAGACAAGCACATGTTCTAATAATTGAGGCTGTATTTTGAGGAATATCTGGCTCATACAAGGCTATTTTAGGTCTTAAATTCATAGATTCTGTGTCATTGTTTCAGTAGAAAAAAAACTTTTTTCTTATATGAAATCATATATTAGATAACAATATACAAAAAATAAAAGATGTCTGAAAAAAAACCTGAAAGAAGAGAATTTTTATTTACTGCTTCGTACGCTGTAGGAGCTGTCGGAGTAGGAGCTGTTGTTTGGCCTTTAATTGACCAAATGAACCCAGATGCATCTGTTAAAGCATTAGCTAGTACAGAAGTTGATATTAGTTCAGTACAACCTGGAAAAACAATCACTGTACTCTGGAGGGGTAAACCAGTTTTTATTAAAAGAAGAACACCTGAAGAAGTGGCAGAAGCAAGAGCTGTTAAGATGAAGGACTTAAAAGATCCACAAAAAGATGAAGATAGAGCAAAAGACCCAGAGTGGTTAGTGATGCTGGGTGTTTGTACTCATTTAGGATGTGTGCCTTTAAATGATAAAGGAGATTATAATGGTTGGTTTTGTCCTTGTCATGGCTCACACTACGATACATCTGGAAGAATTAGAAAAGGTCCTGCACCCACAAATATGGAAGTTCCAAAATATGAATTTGTTAATACTAACACAATTAAGATTGGATAATAAATAATTATGAGTGATCACGAATACGTTCCTAAATCAAAATTTGGAAAATGGTTTAATGACAGACTTCCTCTTTTGTCGCTTGCTAGTCATTTAACTGACTATCCAACACCAAAAAATTTAAATTACTGGTGGACTTTTGGTGGAATATTAACTTTTTGTTTAATAACACAAATCGTAACAGGCTTAACATTGGCAATGCACTACATAGCTCATGCTGATTTAGCTTTTGAAAGTGTTGAACATATAATGAGAGATGTTAATTATGGATGGCTCATTAGATATATTCATTCTAATGGTGCATCGATGTTTTTTTTAGCAGTATATATTCATATATTTAGATCTTTATTTTATGGATCTTATAAGTCTCCAAGAGAAATTATTTGGATTATTGGTATAATAATTTACCTTTTGATGATGGCAGCTGCATTTATGGGTTATGTTCTTCCATGGGGACAGATGAGTTTCTGGGGAGCGACTGTTATTACAAACCTTTTCAGCGCCATACCTTTAGTTGGTGTTGGAATAGTTGAGTGGTTATGGGGGGGATATTCTGTAGACAATCCAACTTTAACTAGATTTTTTACACTTCATTATTTAATACCATTTTTAATTTTAGGTTTAGTCGTTCTTCATATTTGGGCCCTACATGTTCCAGGAAATAACAATCCAATAGGTATTGATGTAAAAAAACCTTCTAAGGACACAGTGCCATTTCATCCATACATTGTTATCAAAGATGCTTTTGCATTATTAATGTTTATGATTATCTTCGCATTTTTTGTGTTTTATTCGCCAAATATTTTAGGCCATGCAGACAATTATATAGAAGCAAACCCAATGGTAACGCCTGCTCATATAGTTCCAGAGTGGTATCTACTACCTTTTTATGCAATTCTAAGATCTGTGCCTGATAAATTAATGGGTGTAATAGCAATGCTGTCAGCAATTTTAATCTTAGCTGCATTGCCGTGGTTAGATACTTCAAAAATTAGATCAGCTGTTTTTAGACCTCTTTACAGACAGTTTTATTGGATACTAGTAGTTGATGTATTAATTCTTGGTTATGTAGGTGCAATGCCAGCAGAAGGTTTATATTTATTAATTGCAAGGGTTGCCACAGCTTATTACTTTATTCATTTCTTAATAATCTTGCCAGTCTTAGGATTTAAAGAAAAAACTATACCTTTACCATTAAGTATTACAGAGCCGGTACTTGGAGGGTCTCCAATGGCCTCAGCTATTAAAAAAAAAGAAAGTTTAAATTAATTTAATGAAAATTACTTTTAAAACAGTTTATTTGGTAATTTTCTTACTAGCGGGAACTTTTCAAGTTAATACAGCAGAAAAAATCGATCTTTTAAAAACAGATTGGAGCTTTAAAGGTTTAACAGGAAAATTTGACAGAGGATCATTACAAAGAGGGTACCAGGTATATACTGAAGTTTGTGCGTCATGTCACTCAATGAAATATGTTAGCTATAGAAACCTAGCAGAATCAGGTGGACCAGAATTTACTGAAGAACAAGCTAAAGCCATAGCTGCAAGTTTTGAGATTACTGATGGGCCAAATAGTGATGGAGAGATGTTCATAAGACCTGCAAAGTTATCTGATAAATTTGTTATGCCATATGAAAATATAAAAGCAGCACAAGCAGCAAATGGAGGAGCTTATCCCCCAGACATGTCTGTGTTAGCAAAAGCGAGAAGTGGTGGTGTTGATTATATTTATTCATTGCTTTTGGGCTATGAAGATGCACCAACTGGAGTAATACTTGATGATGGAGTTTATTATAACAAATATATGTATGGAAATAATATTAAGATGGCAGAGCCACTTTCTGACGGTTTGGTTGAATATAGCGATGGTACTATTGCATCAAAAGAGCAAATGGCTAAAGATGTAACAACATTTTTAATGTGGGCTGCAGAACCACATTTAGAGTCCAGACATAAAATGGGTTTTAAAGCTATTTTGTATTTAATTATTTTAACTATTTTAGTTTATTTTAGTATGAAGAAAATTTGGTCACGTATTGAATCTGAAGTTTAATATATCTCCATCTTTTACAATATAATCTTTTCCTTCAAGTCTCATTTTACCATTTGTCTTTGAATTTACCCAGCCATTATTTGCAATAAAATCTTCATAAGCAATCGTTTCAGCCCTTATAAAACCTTTTTCAAAATCAGTATGAATTTCTCCAGCAGCTTTTGGAGCCGTACAGTTTTTTTGAATTGTCCAAGCTCTAGTTTCTTCTATGCCTGATGTAAAATATGTATCTAGCTCTAAAACATTATATCCTTTTTGAATTAACATATTTAAACCAGTTTTCTTTAATCCAATCATTTCCATGTAATTTTCTTTTTCCTCATTTTCTAACTGATTAATTTGATTTTCAATATCAGCTGAAACTATTAGAGTATTTTTTTCTCCAAATTTTTCTGTAAAAGCTTTTGTATATTGGTTGCCATTTTGAACACTTGCTTCATCAACATTACAAACAAAAATTTTAGGTTTTAATGATAATAAACCGCTTTGGTTTAAGACCTTTTTTTCAAATTGATTATAAAGGATTTGGATATCTTTTGAATTATTTATACAATCTGATGCAATTTCTAATATTTTTAACTCTTCTTCATCTACATTCTTTTTATTATTTTTTTCTAGTCTTTTTTGAATAGAATCAAGATCAGCTAACATCATCTCTGTTTCAATGATTTCTAAGTCTCTAACAGGATCTACTGTAGGGTTTATATTTTGAATATCATCAGAATCAAAACATCTTATCATATGTATTACAGCATCAACTTCTCTAATATGAGATAGAAATTTATTCCCCAAGCCTTCGCCTTTGGACGCGCCCTCTACAAGACCTGCAATATCTACAAATTCAATCGTAGTATTTATCTTTTTCTTTGATTGGGATACTTCTACTAATTTGTCTAATCTTTCATCTGGAACAGGAACCACACCAATATTTGGCTCAATAGTACAAAAAGGAAAGTTAGCGGCTTGTGCTTTGCTAGAATTTGTTAGTGCATTAAATAGTGTAGATTTACCAACATTAGGCAACCCAACAATTCCACACTTAAAACTCATTATTTATTATTTACTGTGCTTGCAAATAAATCTAATTTTTTATCAATTAATATAGACATTGAATTAATAATATTATTTGTGATTTTTTCTAACTGTAACATTTCATCTTCATCAAAGTCTTTTAACACGTGATCTGCAACATCATTTCTAGTTTTAGGTCTTCCAATTCCAATTCTTACTCTAGAATAGTCTTTTCCTATAAATTTATCTATCGATTCAATTCCATTATGTCCTGCACTTGATCCTGCAAATTTTGCTTTTACTTTTCCAAATTCAATATCGAGGTCATCATGAAACACAACTACGTCTTCTGCATTAATTTTAAAATATTCGATTAATTCTCTTATACAAATTCCAGAGTTATTCATAAAAGTTAAAGGCTTAATAGCATAGACTTTTTGACCTTCAATATTTCCAGTGGTTAGTAATCCTTTAAATTTAGGTTTCTGTTTAGATAGCCCAAATTTCTGATTAAGAGCATCGATTAATTTAAAACCTATATTGTGTCTGTTATTCTCACTATTCGGTGTTGGGTTACCTAAGCCTACAAAAAGAAGCATAATTTTTTGAGTTCGTGTGTAGGAATCTTCACTATAATAAGTTTATTATTTTTTTTCTTCAGGAGCTTTTTTTTCTTCACCTTCTTTTTTGTCTCCATCAGCCGCTGCAGCTGCATCTTTACCATCTGTAGGAGCTTCTTCACCTTCTACAACTTCTGCCTCAGCTGGTTTTTCTGGCTCTTTCATAACTGTAGGGGCAGCTAACGTTGCGATTACAAAATCACGTCCTTGAATTGTTGGTGAAACACCTTCTTCTAATTTGACTGAAGATATTTTAAAACTTTCTCCAATTTCAATTCCATCAAGGTCAATTACAATTGCTTCAGGAATTTTTTCACTAGGGCATTTTAATTCAATTTTTCTTCTAACTATGTTTAATACTCCACCTCTTTTTAAACCTGGGGATGTTTCATGGTTAATAAATTGTACAGGAACCTCTATTCTAATTTTTACACCAGGAACAACCCTAAGAAAATCAATATGCGTTGGTTCATCTGATATTACATTGTACATAATTTCTCTTGGCAAAACATTTTGATTTTTACCATCAATATTGAGAGTAATAATACTTGATAAGAAACCTTCTTTATCCAAAAGAGATTTAAGAATTTTTTTTGACACAGAGACTTTTTCGTTTTGCTCAGCACCACCATAGATTATAGCTGGAACATTTCCATTTAATCTTAGGGATCTAACATCACCTTTTGACTTTGTATTTCTAGTATTTGCTTCAAGTGAATTCATAAAAGAAGGTCTTCTAGCTCAAGTTCCTCAATAACTCAAGATAATTATTTAAATAGGTCTGATACTGAAGTTGAATTAGAAATTCTTTTAATTGCCTCACCCATAAGGGCTGAAATAGGTAAAACTTCTATATTTTTAGTATTTTTAATTTTATCCTGATTATCAATTGTGTCAGTTATCACCAATTTTTTTATGACAGATTTTTTAATTTTATCTATTGCTTCACCACTTAGAACACCGTGAGTAATATACACATAGACCTCTTTTGCCCCTCTATCCTTTAAAGCTTTCGCAGCATTAATAATGGTACCACCAGAATCGATTATATCATCAACTATAATGCAAGTTTTACCTTTAACATTTCCAATAACGTTCATAACTTTTGACTGACCTGGTTTAGGCCTTCTTTTATCAACGATTGCAAGTTCAGCGCCTAAAATTTTACCAAGAGCTCTTGCTCTTTCAGTTCCACCAACATCTGGGGCAACACAAATAATATTTTTACTTTTAATATTTTTTTTTACATGTCTTGCAAAAATAGGGGTGGCAAATAAATTGTCTACAGGAATGTCAAAGAAACCTTGAATTTGACCTGCATGTAAGTCGACAGTAACTACTCGGTCAGCACCAGCTTTGGTAATTAGATTAGAAACAAGTTTTGCTGATATAGAAGTTCTAGGTACTACTTTTCGGTCTTGTCTAGCATAACCAAAATAAGGAATAACAGCAGTGATATTTTTAGCTGAAGATCTTTTTAATGCATCAATGCACAGAAGCAATTCCATTAAATTATCATTTGCTGGCGAGGAGATTGATTGAATTATAAAAATGCTGTTCCCTCTGATATTTTCATTAATCTCAATATAGATTTCTCCATCAGAAAACTTCTTAATACTAGAATTTACAAGTTTAGATTTTAAATATTTTGCAATTTTTTTACTTAAAGGTTTATTGCTATTTCCAGTTAATAATTTCATGGGATAATACTAATTAATCATAATTAATGAAATATTTCTACCATAATCATTCTCATTGCGGCTAATAGATCTTCTTGCGCTAAAAAAATTATTTTTGGCATTAAATGTATCTTTATCAATAATATCAATTTTCTTAATATCTAGGCTTTTTAATTGAAAGTAGACGTATTTATTTAAGTTAAAGTAATTTTTATTCTTATTTTTTTTGAAAAAAATTATATTTTTTTTATCTTTTTTGATAAATTTTTTTATAAAATCTTCTCTAACTTGATAATTATTGCTTGAAATGCACGGCCCAATAGCAGCTGTGATATTTTTTGAATAACAGCCTTTTTTAATCATAAATTTAATAACTTTTTTTATAATTCCTTTGTAGGCACCTTTCCATCCTGCGTGAATAGCAGCTATCATCTTTTTATTATCATCATAAATTAATATTGGAGCACAATCAGCTGTCAAAATAGCTATGGGAATGTTTCTTATGTTAGTGACCAAAGCATCTCCTGTAAATTTATCATTAAATTTTAGATGCTTACCTATATAGTGAAATTTATTGCTATGAATTTGGTTTAATAAAACTATTTTCTTTGATTTTGTTTTAATTTTTTTACATACGATTTCAAGGTTTTTTTGTATATTTTTTTTTCTATCAGAAGAACCTGGTCCACAGTTTAAACTTTTAAATATACCAGTAGATTTTCCACCTAATCTATTAAAGAAAGCATGTTTTATAGTTTTAAATTTAGATAATTTTTTTGATTTAATCAGTTTAAAACCCAAGTTTGAATTTATTTTTATGATTTGTTATTAACATTACTTTGAATAAATGCCCCATCTGATTTTCATCAATCAACCTTTTAACTCTAAAATAAATATCAGCTTTTTTACTAAATGACATATTTTTAGATAATATTTCAGCTCTATTGAATATACCAAGCCTTGTTAAAAATTTTTTTTGAGTGGTAGATAGAGATGAGTAGTGACCAAATTTTTTAATTATCATATTAATCAAATTAAAACTTAAATTATAGGTTATGTCCGAACTTCTAAAGCTTTTAAGAACATCGCAATATTTATGTTTAGAAACTGCTTGAAGGGTATTTTTCATTTCTTTTTCAAGGTATGCATAATCTATTATTAAAATTCCTCCATTATTTATTTTAATTTTATTAATTATAATTTTTAGGTATTTTGTAGTAAGTGGAGAATATTCAATAAATGTTTGTTTGTGAGAAATCTTAAATTTGATTTTTTTTTCAAATTTTTGCATATCAAATGGAATATCAAGATATTCTAACTTTTTATTATTGGTAAAATTGACATGTCTTTCATACCATTTCTTCTCTTTTTTTAAGAATTGTTTAATTGGTAAAGCATCGAAGAATTCATTGGCAATAAAAATACATGGAAGACTATTTAATTCATTTAAATTATCTAACCACTTAATTTCTGTATCTTTAATGTTAATTTTTTGTGTTCTTTTAAGTAATTCACTTCTTTCTAATATATTAATTTTGCAAGATTCTTTAAATTGAGGAAATTTTTTGAATGTATCAACCAATACCTTCATCATTTCACCATTACCAGCACCTAATTCGATCAAATTAAATTTTTTAGGACAATTTAGTTTTTCCCAAAATGAGATTACCCAGATAGCAATCATTTCAGAAAATAATATAGATATATTAGGCGCCGTTATGAAATCACCACCTTTACCAAAGGGGTTTTTTTTCATATAGTAGCCATATTTTTTATTATAGAGAGACTCCTCTATAAACTTATCTAAAGTTAATAATTCATTTTTTTTATTTTTCATTATTTTTAAAATAAAATAAGAGTGCCCCAGCACCTAAAAAAAGAATACTTATTAATTGGCCAAATGTTAAGTTGAAAAATAAATAACCAATTTGAATGTCAGGAGATCTAAAAAATTCTGCAAAAAATCTAAATAAAGAATAAAAAATTAAAAATAATGCTGATATTTTTCCTGGACTTTCTAGATAATTTTTTCGAAAGAAATATCCAAGTAAAAGAAATAAAACTATTCCTTCAAAAAAAGCTTCATATAACTGTGAGGGGTGTCTTTTAATATTATCAATTAATACAAATTGCACAGACCATGGTAAATTAGTTGCTCTTCCAATAAGTTCTGAATTGATAAAATTTGCAATTCTTCCAAAAAAAATTCCAATAGGGGCTGATAGAGCTACCAAATCTAAGAATAGAAATTGATTAACTTTATGTTTATTTGTAAATAACTGAGTAGCAAGAATAACTCCAATTAATCCTCCGTGAAAAGACATTCCACCATTCCATATCATCATAATTTCTAATGGGTTCTCTAAATAATATTTTAGATTATAAAAAATTGCATATCCAAGCCTGCCACCTAGAATTATACCTATGACTGCATATGTAATAAAATCATCAAATAGCCCCAGTATGTGCTGATCTTTAATTAACTTTTTTTTACAATATATCCATCCCAATATAATTCCAATAATATAAGCCAGTGAATACCATCTTATTTCAAATGATAAAATCTCAAAAGCTACTGGGTCAAAATTATTAATAAACATTTTTTAAAAACTGCGTATAAAGTATATTAATTTTATAAATGAATATATGACAAAATCAAAATTTGTAATTGATAAATTAGCAAAATTATTTGAACAAGGACTGATTTCTTATAAGGATTTAAGTTATGAGATAGTAAATGTTTTAAAATCTAAAAGAGATGAAATAGTTTTTAAAATGAAGTTAACAAGTAAGGAAGAAACTGATATTTTAATTAAAAGGGTGGAAAATTTAGAAAAAAAAATAGAAAAACTAGAAAAAAAATCAATTAAAAAAAAAACTACAAAGGTAAAAAAACTTTAACTCTTAACCCGTTAAGAGGAGATTTGTCTAAGACAATGTTTCCTCCATGTGATTTTATAATATCTGATGTAATGGACAGTCCAAGACCAACACTAGATTTTGCATCTCCTCTGCTTTTATCAAGTTTGTAAAAAGGTTTGAAAACATTTTGATATTCATTTTCTGAAATACCAATTCCATCATCATCAATAGTAATTACTATATTATCCTGATTATTAGACAGTTTGAGATTTATTTTATTTGCATACTTAATGGAATTATCAATTATGTTATTTATTGATCTTTGAATTAAATTTTTTTTACCATTTATATAAACTTTAGGAATTAGCTCTTTTGATATATTATCGTTATTGTATTTATTAATTATATTTTCTATTAATTCCGAAATATCAAAAGTTTCATTTTTTTCCAAATAAGATGAACTTGTGAATTGTAGGTACTCGTTAAGCATTTTTTCCATTTCATTTATATCTAAAGACATATTTTTTGATAATTCCTCATTTTTAATAAAAGATAGTTGAAGTTTCAGTCTGGTTAATGGTGTCCTTAGGTCATGGCTTATTCCTGATAACATTTCTGATCTTTGATTGAGATGTCTCTTTATTCTTTTTCTCATTTTATCAAATTCTAGGCCTGCCTTACGTATCTCCAATGCGCCAGAAGGTCTATATTCATCTATATTTTCTCCTCTACCAAATCTTTCAGCAGCTTTTGCAAGATTAACTATAGGCCTTGTTTGATTTTTTAAAAATATTATTGCAATAGTTATCAGTAGTAATGCTGGAAGCGTTATCCAAAGCGCAAACATTCTTGCGGAGGTGCTTGCTACTCTATCTTTAGGAATTAAAAATTCAAAATATCCATCATTATGTTTTATGTTTATGTGAATGAGCTCTTTATAGCCCGTTGTATCAAACCAATAATTTCCAATACCGATATTTGATTTTAATTCTCTTCGTAAAGTCCTATCAATTGGACTAAACCATCTTTCTTTTAATGGCCTATAGAATAATTGGTCACTTTTGTACTCAACATTTAGGTCTAAATAAATCGAAAAAAGACTGGATAAATCTTTATTATTGTATTCATCTTTATCATAAGCTGTAATAAAAGTTTTTATTTCACCCACAAGCGCTCGTGTCATACCTTTGTTTGTTTTAATCCAAAGACTATCAAAAAAAACAATTGTAATAATTAGTTGTAAGAAAATAATTGGTACTGCAACGATTAGTAAAGCTCTGTAAAATAACCTTCGTGGTAATAGATTCTTTAAAAATTTACTCAACCCATAAGACATAGCCTACACCCCTTAAAGTTTGTAAATATTTTGGATTTTTTGGATCAGTTTCAATTTTTTTTCTTAATCTAGTAATTATCACATCTATAGATCTTTCCTTATCGAGATCAATTAGTTTTCCAATATCCTCTCTTGAAAACGTTTTACCAGGATTGTTAATCATTTTTTCTAAAATAACTTTTTCAGTATTATTTATTTTGAACTTATTTTTATTTTTAATGACTAAAAGTTTATTAAGGTCAATCTTAATATTATCAAACTCAATAATTCTTTTTTGATCACTTTTTTTAGTTTTATTAAGAATATTCTTTATTCTTAATATAAGCTCTTTTGGTTCAAAAGGTTTAGGTAAGTAGTCATCAGCACCGATCTCTAATCCTTCAACTCTATTTTCTGCTTCTCCTTTTGCAGTCAAAAGAATTACAGGGGTATCGATTTTAGATTTATTATCTCTAAGGAACTCTAAACCATTTTTTCCAGTCATCATTATATCCAAAACAATTAAATCAAATTTAATAATTGAAACTTTTTCTTCTGCATTTTCTGCACTATTTGATGTAGTAACCAAAAAATTATTTTCATTGAGGTATTGTTTAACTAAAGATCTGATACCATCATCATCATCTACAACTAAAATATGTGCTATAAAATTATTCATTAATTATTTTTTTTAAAACATTATCAAAATTAAGAACCTGATCAGAGCTTGAATTTAAAAGAGCATTATGAATTCTTTTTTTTTGGGTTAAAAAAATTTCCTCAAAAATTTTTTGCCCCTTGTCATTTAAAAAGATATGTTTCACCCTTGTATCTTGCTGATCTTTCTCAAAAAAAATAGCCTCAAGTTTGATTAAGTCTTTTAAAACCCTGTTTAAACTTTGTTTAGTAACTTTAAGTTTTTTAAGCAATTCTGAAATTGTAATTCCTTTATACATTGAAAGCAGGTGTAATACTTTATGATGAGCTATGCCAATTGAGTATTTATCCAATATTTTCTTTGCATCTGCAAAAGATTCTCTGTAACTTGTAAATAGTTTTTCAATCAATTGCTTTAACTGAGCATCCTTTAAATATAAAAGTTCTTTCATTATGGGTAAGTTATATTGACATATTATAGATACAAAGATATTTTTAAAAAAATATTAAATAAATTCAATCATGATACCCTACGACAAAAGATCAGGTAAAATTTGGTATAATAATGAGCTTGTAAACTGGGCCGATGCCAAAATTCACGTTTTAAATCATGGACTTCATTATGCTAGCTGTGTATTTGAAGGAGAAAGGGTTTATGAGAGTTCAATATTTAAATTAGAAGAGCACACATCAAGACTTTTTTATTCTGCAGAAAGAATGGGTATGAAAATTTCCTATACCGAGAAAGAGATAAATGATGCATGTAATGAAATTATTTTAGTTCAAAATGTAGAAAATGGATATGTAAGGCCTACTGTTTGGAGAGGTAGCGAGATGATGGCAATTTCTGCACAACAAACCAAAATACATGTAGCAATCGCAACTTGGGAGTGGGGATCTTACTTTGATCCAAAATTAAAAGTAGAAGGCATAAGATTAAATATATCTAGTTGGAGAAGACCAGCTCCAAATACTATACCTTGGGATACTAAAGCATCAGGACTTTATATGATTTGTACGCTATCAAAACATGAAGCAGAGCAGCAAGGATATACTGATTCTCTAATGCTTGATCATGAAGGCAATATAGCAGAAGCGACTGGTGCTAATATTTTTTTTAAAGATCAAAAAGGTGAAATACATACTCCAATACCAGATTCTTTTTTAGATGGGATTACTAGAAGAACAGTTATTGATATTGCTCAATCAAAAGGTATTAAAGTTAATCAGAGAAAAATTGCTCCTACTGAACTATCAAATTTTGTTGGATGTTTTTTAACTGGAACAGCCGCAGAAGTTACGCCAGTATCTTGTATTGCTGATAATCAATTTAAAGTTTGTGAAATGATAATTGATTTAAATGAAAGCTACCAAGCTTTGGTTAGAAAAAAATAGACAATCTATTTTTTATTATCTTCAGACATTGCATGATCGATGCCTTTTCGTAAATATTCATAGCCTGTATATAATGTTAAAAATGCTGAAAGCCAAAGTAAAATTATACCAATAGTTTGAGCATTGTAATCTTGAAAATTTAGAATTTTATTTCCAGTTTCACCAGTAAGCAGAAGCGCTATAGCTACCATTTGTAAAAAAGTTTTTAATTTAGCTAAATTAGTTACAGGAAGATTTATTTGGCCTTTTGCCAAAAACTCTCTTAAACCTGAGATTAATATTTCTCTTGTAAGTATAATAATTGCGGCAATAACTTCGTAGTGTTTAATTGTTCCACTCATAACAAGGAGTATTAGTGCAGTAGCAACAATAATTTTATCTGCAATAGGATCAAGTAATTCACCCAGCTTAGACTCTTCGCCCATCATTCTCGCTAGCATGCCATCTAAAAAATCAGTAAATGAAGCAATTACAAATAATACACAAGCAGTTAAGTCACCGTAAAAACCTGGCAAATAAAATGCTAGAACAAAAAAAGGAACGATTATTATTCTACCAATTGTTAATATATTAGGAATTTTTCTAAGCATAATTATTCGTGAAAGAAGTTATATATCTTTTTTGCTACTTTTTCTTCAACCCCTTCAACAGTTTTAATTTCATCAAAACTAGCAGATTCTACCGCTCTAGCAGAGCCAAAATGGTTCAATAGCGCTCTTTTTCTAATCGATCCAATACCATCAATTTGATCTAATAAAGATTTTGTAATTCCTTTTGATCTTTTTGCTCTATGAGAGGTAATGGCAAATCTATGTGCTTCATCACGTAATCTCTGCATAAAGAAGAGGGTAGGGTCATTCTTATCAAATTTAAATGATTTTCCTTTATAGAAAAAAGTTTCATCACCACTATTTCTTAATTTACTCTTAGCAATAGCAATCATAGGAAGATCATGTAAACCAAATTCATCCAATACTTCTTTGGCAGATGAATATTGACCTTTACCACCATCAATTAATATCAAATCAGGTAGAGTTAAATAATTTCCTTTTTCCAACATTGCTCTTTTAAACCTTCTAGTAAGAACCTCTTTTAACATTGCAAAATCATCTTGTTCAGCACCTTTTGTTTTAATATCGAATTTTCTATATCTTTTTTTAACAAACCCTTCATTCCCAAAAGTAATCAT
>Ga0209632_10002798_pt1 | contig 16572 bp, 13 predicted proteins | sample COG_10_FD_184754 | JGI IMG/M metagenome (GOLD analysis project Ga0209632, IMG submission 184754) | Pelagic Microbial community sample from North Sea - COGITO 998_met_10 (SPAdes) (version 2) | ecosystem: Environmental > Aquatic > Marine > Neritic zone/Coastal water | place: Helgoland, sampling... | reverse complement strand
CCACTGCGCGCTATAGACAGTAGGGTCATCCACGGTGAAACCGTAAACGATTTTGTTGTTAGCGTCGCGTTTAAACGTTTCAATTACTGTTAGGTTTTCCGTTGGCGCGCCGCGGTAGCTGATCCAAGGGTTGTAGTTTTTGGTCTCTACAACGAGTGTGTCGCCTTCCCAGCGGCCAATGGAATCACCCATCCACTTTTGATGCACTTCACTCGCAGGGTTTCTCTCATTGGCAATCTTGATGATCCTGGAGTCGTGTGCCATCTCAACAATAATGTTCACATAGCCGGGCGATTGCACGATTTGCATGTGGCTGTTGTACATCACTGGAGTCATAACAGGGCCGGAGGAATAGCCGAAAGCTACTAGGCAACGCTCACCTAAGCCTCTGCCTTCTGGGCCTGAATTTCTATCTGGCTGATTAGCGCGCATTTCCTGCATGCTCTCTCGGAAACCGGCTACTCTTTCTGGGATTCGGCCGTTAGGCGGGTCGATGATCGCTGAAGTGCGAAATTCGCCGTCGATAGTTGGTAGGAACATGCCGCGATCAGTCCAAAAAAGGTCATAATTTCCAACCGGAGGCAGGGCTTCGAGCTTGGGTGCGGGGCGGTTTGGATCTAGCGGCTCATTGTCTTGCTCAACCGCTTGCTGCGCGTTCCGCTCGAGTTGCATTGCTTCTTTTTCTGTATAGGCCTGCTTAGTGCCTAGTTCTCGAGGTCGTTCGAAGGGCATCACCGTGGCGTTCTTCCAGTTTCCCTGTAGATCTGGCACACCCCATTCAGTGTAAGTAGTTTGGTAATCTTGCCCAAGGCTCGCGCTCGAGAGGGTGAGTGTAATGGCGGTTGATAATATCGAAAGTCGCAGCTTCATGCCAGGTCTCCAAATTTAAGTTATTTAGTAACTAATTTCTGTAAATTATTGTTATTTAAACTTTAATTTCATTCATTCATTCTATCGAGATGCTTGAGTATAAAACAGCTAGTAAGAAGCTTAAGTCATGAATTGTGACAAGCATCCCCGCTGTGCATTCGTTTTCTCTTGAAGGCGAATTCGAGTCAACTGCTCGCTAAATGCCATCTGCCAATAGCTGCCAGGGCGCAGCGTTTTCTAATTGTGCGGCGAGCTGTAATAGTGTCGCGTCGTCTCCCCAGGCGGCAGTGAACAGCGCACCTACCGGCAAATTCGATTCTGCGAGGTGCATAGGGACTGACATAGAGGGCTGGCCTGTCCCATTAGCAAGGGAAGTAAAACCGCTGTAGGCAGTGAACCGGCTGCCATACTCTTTTAGGTCCTCGCTGTTCATATCTAGCCAACCAAGTTTGGCCGGGACCTTGCTCAGTACTGGCTGAATAATTACGTCATATTGTTGATAAAAATTCTGCAATTTCTGCTCTGCCATTATTAGGCAGTTCCTAGCATCCACATAGTTGGTGGCGCTCACAGTTTGTCCCCGTTTGGCCATAGCCAGGGTTGATGCCTCGATAGGGCAATCCTCTAGCGGGAGATTAAGCTCTTCGGCTCTTTTTCCTACTGACTGATATATATAGGTATTAATCATGCGCGACATGGCCCTGCCAGCGAGGCCGTGGTCGATTGGATGCGCCACCTCGTCCACTTGATGACCAAGGGATTCGCAGACCTCGACTGCCCTGCGCACCGCTTGGAGACAATCCTGATCAATAGTAGCGCCGAGGGGGTGGTCAAACTGAACGGCTATGCGTAGTTTTTTGTGAGTAATGCTCGATTGATGAATCGAGTCGTAAAAAGAATCGGGGCTAGGAGGTAATGGATAGAGATGAGAGTGATCAAGTCTAATGACGTCTAAGAATGCGGCGCTGTCACGGACGCTGCGGCTCAACACATGGCCCACACTCATGCCTCCCCAGGACTCATTTAATGTATCCCCGGTTGTTGTTAGTCCGCGACTGGGCTTCATTCCAAATAGGCCGCAGCAGGAGGCCGGTATGCGAATAGATCCGCCGCCATCGCTAGCGTGAGCGACTGGTACTATGCCGGCGGCAACGGCGGCGGCTGCACCGCCACTGGAACCTCCTGTAGAGTAATCTAGGTTCCAAGGGTTGCGGCAGGGACCGTTGGCGCGAGGCTCGGTGGTGAGCGTGAGCCCAAATTCTGGTGTGTTCGTTTTACCCAGTATCGTCAGGCCTGCCTGAATATACCTCGTTACGATGTTGGCGTGTTGAGGCGAAACATGGTTCTCATAAAGGGTGCTGCCGTATGCCGTAGTAAGTCCTTTTACTTCGGCGAGATCTTTAACTAGAAAAGGTAGGCCGGCCACTCTGCTTTGCTTTAGGAGTTCAGGCTGTTTGTCGACGTACTTCGCCTGTTCGTGGGCGAGATCAAAGCTCTCATGCACGATGGCATTTATGCTGGGATTAATTTGCTTAGCGCGATCGATTGCGCAGGCAGTTAGTTCTGCGCTGGTGAATTCCTTGTTGCGAATTCCTTCAGCAGCGGCGATTCCGTCTAGTTTTATATAATCAGAGTATTTAAGCATAATTATTGATAAGGCTCAGTTTAGAATACATTGTCTTGGTCTCGATCGTCGGTCTGAACCAGTGATAGGCCGCCCGAATCCTCTTGCCCATCGATATCCATGTCACCCGCGCCTTTTCCTTCAGATAGCTGAACTTTTAGACGTAGATTGTTTTTCGAATCGGCATTCTTAAGTGCTTCTTCGTAGCTAATCTTACCACTCTTGAAGAGATCGAAAAGTGCAGAGTCAAATGTTTTCATTCCCTGTTCTTCGCCCTTTTCCATGACCTCCTTGATTTCCATAATCTTGCCTTGCTTGATTAGATCACAGACGCGGGGAGTACCGAGTAAAATTTCTATGGCAGCGGCTCGTTTACCATCGACGGTCGGAATCAATCGCTGTGATACAAAGCCCTGCAAATTTAAGGATAGATCTAGGAATAGTTGCTTGTGGCGCTCCTCAGGGAAGAAGTTAATGATGCGATCCAAGGCCTGATTCGCATTGTTCGCGTGCAGTGTTGATAAGCATAGATGGCCTGTTTCTGCGAATGCGAGAGCATGTTCCATCGTTTCTTGGCTCCGAATCTCTCCGATAAGAATTACGTCTGGCGCTTGTCGTAAAGTATTCTGAAGCGCTTCCTCGTAGCTGTTCGTATCAACGCCAATTTCGCGTTGATTGACGATCGACTTCTGGTGAGGATGGATGAATTCTACTGGGTCTTCGATAGTGATGATGTGACCGTCGCTGTTTTTATTGCGGTGATCAATAAGAGCCGCCAGCGAGGTGGATTTGCCTGAACCGGTGCCGCCAACAAGTAAAATGATCCCGTTCTTCTTCATGATTAGATCATTCAAGATAGGAGGTAGACCTAGCGACGCGGCGCTGGGAATTTCCGTCTTGATGTTACGCGCTACAATTGCCACCTCACCGCGCTGTTTAAAGATGTTTACACGAAAGCGGCCGATGTCTGGGTCCGCGATGGCAAGGTTCATTTCGGGGCTCTTTTCAAAGTCTTTAATCTGATCTTCATTCATTATCTGATAGGCGATCTTTTTGACCATGCCCTCGGGCATTTTTTTTTCGACTAAGGTAGAGAGTCTTCCAAATGCCTTCATGCTCGGAGGTGCGCCGGTTGTTAGAAATAAATCCGAGCCTTCGTTTTCGATCAACATTTTTAGTAAATCGTTAAAACCCATAGTTTTATTCCTGTATATTGTAGATGCTGATTTTTCTTGTCGATGGCGATGCTGATTTGAATAAGCTCAACTGCTAGAACCTACCTTGTGTGTACCAGCCAACATCAGTTGCGGAATCATCGATCTTATCTGCCACATTAAGAACCAGTGCGAATAAGGCCATGCGGACTACTACACCATTGTCTGTTTGTCGAAAAATAGCAAGACTTGGGTGCTGATTGAGATCATTGTCGAGTTCGTTGGCTTCTTCGCGCGAGTCTCGCGGCAGCGGATGCATAATAACGGTATTCGGCTGACAGTAGCGCGTATAGATAGATTGATTAAGCCTGAAGCGTCCGCGGTAGATGTCTGCCTCCAGTTTTGTCGTAAAACGCTCTTCCTGTATGCGTGTTAGGTATACCGTATCGTTGTCATTCAGGCCGGCTTCCATGTCCTCAGTTTCTATTACTTTGTGCCCCCCAAGCGTTAGCTCGGAGACAATTTCTGCAGGCATTCTAAGTTCTTTGGGTGATATCAGGGTGAATGTAATGTTGTCATACAACAGCAATAATTGTGAGAGCGAGTGCACAGTTCGGCCATGCTTGAGGTCGCCTATCATCGCTATGTTCATGCCATCTATCTGCCGATCGTTAGAGAGCAATTCCTTCTTGATGGTATAGAGATCGAGGAGGGCTTGAGAGGGGTGTTCGTTTGGGCCGTCACCGCCGTTAATGACTGGTACGCGGCTGGCCTTGGCAAACTCGCTAACTGAGCCCATCTGAGGATGGCGCATGACTATTATATCGCTATATCCGCTGATGACCCTGGCGGTGTCGTAGAGTGACTCGCCTTTTGAAATAGAGGAGGTCTTTACGTCGGATGTTTCACGGACCTGACCGCCCAAAAGATTGAATGCACATCCGAAGCTGACCCTTGTCCGGGTGCTCGGTTCGAAGAACATATTGCCCAGAATCGCCCCTTCGAGGACTTTGGTGATACGCTCTCTACGTGCATAAGGGGCCATGTTATCAGCGACTTCGAAGACCCGATCAACATCTGATCTTTCAAACTGCTTCACGCTAAGTATGTGGGTGCCGCAAAATTCCATGGTTTGTTAAGCTCGGTGTAGGTTATTAGGGCCTATCTATTCTATTTGATCGAGAGTCAGTGTTTTAGCCAGAGTCAGCTATTTCATCCTTACAGCTTGTTTCTGCTAGATGCTACTAAACCTGATGGATACTACTACAAATGGGCGAATAGAAGGAATTGCTAAGTGGATATTGATGGGGCGCTAAGCCAAGAAATTCTTGCCGTACGCAGGCGACAGAAGTCGCTATAATTGTTTCTTCTAGGGCCTAATGGGCCTGCCTCGGCGGGGGGGAGTAGTCGCCAGCATAGAGTAAGCAGATGTCAGATAAATCAATTTACTGGTACGACTTCGAAACCTTTGGCAAGGATCCTCGTCGAAATAGAGCCTCCCAATTTGCTGGTATTCGCACTGATGAAGACCTGAACATCATTTCCGAGCCCTTGGTGTTCTACTGCACGCCGGCTGACGATTTCTTGCCTGACCCAATGGCCTGTCTTATAACTGGGATTTCTCCGCAGAAGGCGTTAGCCGATGGTGTCTGCGAAATGGAGTTCATTAAGCGTATCCATGATGAATTCTCACAGCCAGGTACCTGCGTTGCGGGCTATAACAGCATTCGTTTTGATGATGAACTTACCAGACAGCTTCTTTATAGAAATTTCTATGACCCCTATGAGCGGGAGTGGAAGAACGGCAACTCCCGCTGGGACATAATCGACATGGCTAGGCTCTGCGCGGCGACTCGCGCGGAAGGCATCGTGTGGCCACGGCGTGAAGATGGCAGTACTAGCTTTAGGTTGGAGCAGCTAACGGCAGCAAACGGTATCGAACACGCTGATGCTCATGACGCGCTTTCTGATGTGATCGCGACTATAGAGTTTGCAAAACTAATCAGGCAGAAGCAGCCGAAGTTATACGACTATGTATATAAGCTGCGTAATAAGCGTGCAGTGCAGTCCGAGATAGACATGGTGACGCGAAAGCCGGTGCTGCATGTTTCCATGATGTATCCTGCCACACAAGGTGCTCTAGCTTTGGTAATGCCACTGTGTCCGCACCCCACGAATAACAATGGAATCATCGTTTACGATTTGCGTGAAGACCCAGAAAGTTGGGCAAAGCTCAGTGTGGAAGAGATTAGGCAGAGGATCTTTACGGCACGTGATTGTATGGAAGAAGGTGTGGAACGAATCGGGCTGAAGACCATTCATACTAATAAATGCCCAGTCGTTGCCTCGCCAGCGGTGTTGTCGGCACAGAGTGCTAAGCAGTTTGGCGTCGATCTCGATAAATGTAAGAGTCATTGGAATTATCTACAAGCCAACAAGGACATCGTGAGTAAGGTGGCTGAGGTGTTTTCCGAGGAGCCGTGGCAGAAAGAAACGGATCCTGATTATATGATCTACAGCGGTGGGTTCTTTTCGGATTCTGATAAGAATTTGATGTCGATGATTCGCTCGAGCTCAGCGCAAGATTTGGCCCGCCTAGACTTGCCATTTCGCGACGCTAGATTAGACGCAATGTTGCAGCGCTATAGGGCACGTAATTTTAGAGATACCCTAAATAATCAAGAGCTTACCAAATGGAATCAGTTCAGGCGTGATAGATTGTTTTCAAGTGAGGCGCTTGCGTCATATGAGCAGAGCTATGCCGAGGCGAAAGAAAAAGCGGGGGATTCAAAGCAAGATCTGTTTAAGAGCTTGGATGACTATGTGGCTGCCATTACAGCTGTCGACGCTGCCGCTGAATAGCTTGTGCTACACATGTGTGAGTAAAGCAGATAGAATCCTACACCCTCAAGTAGGGCAGTTAATAACAATTCCTGATAATTCTTAACTAATTGATAATTAGAGAATAAATGGATAAATTCAAAGAGATACGGCCTTATTACGATCATGAGGTTCGACCTGTCTTAGATCGTCTAATCACCGACCCAGAATTTCTCTCCAGTATCGCTAGTTTCTATGCTCCGAGGGTGTCGCACTTTCTTCCAAGTGTGATGCGGTTAATTGCTCGTAAAAAGCTGAAGGGCCAAGTTAGCTCTGTTCACGATGTGGCAAGCATGCAGGATGTTATTGCTGGCTACATGTACAAGATGATAGAGGGTACGACAACGAGCCTGACGCACTCTGGGCTAGAGCAGCACGACAGTGAGAGGAGCTATCTTTTTTTGAGTAACCACCGTGACATCACGATGGATCCCGCCTTTGTGAATTACATGTTGTATAAAGCAGGGAACAGGACGGTGCAAATAGCTACAGGCGATAACCTGCTAAAAAAGCCGTTTGTATCAGATCTTATGCGTCTAAATAAGAGTTTCATCGTGCAGCGATCGCTTAAAGGTAGAGAGTTGCTGCAAGGTTTAACCTTGCTTTCCGAGTACATGCATCAGTGCATAGAACAAGGCAGCCATGTATGGATAGCGCAGAGAGAAGGGCGAGCGAAAGATGGCGTCGACAAGACAGAGGCTGCGCTATTAAAAATGTTAGCCATGTATCAGCGTAAACAGCCACTCAGTGAAAGTCTGAAGAAGCTACACATCGTGCCGGTGTCAATCTCCTACGAGTATGACGCTTGTGATGTTCTTAAGGCCGAAGAGCTACATGCAATTGAAACCACGGGCTCGTTTGCCAAGAATGACAAGAGTGACATTCAGAGCATAGTAGCAGGAATGATCGGTTTTAAAGGGGCGGTTCATGTTGCCTTCGGTAGAGAAATGCAATATGAAAGCGATAATGCTGATGTTATTGCAGCTAGTATTGATTCGCAGATACTGGAGAACTATAAACTACGGGATAGTAATTATATCGCTTTCGAATTATTGCAGGAAAAAGGCTTGCTGCCGGAGATTGCGGTAGGTTTGAAAATTGGTAGTCCTGAAATACAGAGAGAGTCGCGAGACTTCTTCTTTAATAGATTGAGGCAAGTTGATCCGAAGTTGCATCGCCACTACTTGTTGAATTATGCAAACCCGGTAATAAGCCGAATCCGCGATCAATCTTTAGCGTAATTTTTGTAATACCTCACTTAAGCGAGCAGTAAAAATTTCTCGTGTAGATTCGTCAAGTGGGCCCAGTGCAATCGAGTACATCTCGGTGTTCATAGCATATTTCAAGTTCTGTTTTGGTTCTGGCTTAGCCTGACCGAAACCACTTTGCAGTTGTTCCAGTTGAAACTTCATTCTAAGTGCTTTGTCTTCTGCAGGAGAATCGACGTTCGCTCGAACCTCTGCTTGTATGCAGAGTTGCCTAAACGTGTCTGCGCACAGCTTGCATTGCTTTACCAAATCAGAATTAGACTTCGCGGAGAGAACTGTACCCTGTCTCGCACTGAGAAGGTCATCTACTTCAGCATTCCCACTGTTATCCGTATTTTTCCAGGCGTCAGCGTCAAAAGCCTGTTGCAGTGAGGCAAATTTCCCGGCATCGCTCTCGCCTAGCAGGGCCTTCTCTATATCTCGCAGCGTGGCTGCTTTCTCGAGAATATTCTGCATCAATTGCTGCTGCCGTTTATCGGGCAAAGCTCGAAACCTGGAGTCGATCAGGCGCTTTACGGAGTTAAAACGGTCAAGTAAACGTTTGCGCTGTGACTTGATTCGCGGGTCTAGTGAGTTTGAGAATTCTTGAGCTAAATCCTGATAAGGCGCTCGGGATTCGCGGAAAGCAGTATCATCCTTCTTTGCTATGGCATCTAGATTAGCGAGTATCTCGTTAAGTCGAGCCTCGATCTTTTGGAGGTCTTCACGTAATTCGTTCGAAGCCCCATTACGTTTATTGAAAATGGTGTCGCAGGCAGCGCGAAAGTCTTGCCAATACTTCTGATCTTCACGGTAAGAAGTAGGCCCTATTTTTTTCCATTCTTGCTGCAAGCGCTTCGCTTCGTTCATGGCGTGTTTGTTGTCTTCAATCTTGCTCAGCTCAACCGCTTGGCTTACTAGTTCCTGTTTTTGTTTGGCGCTGACTGATAGTTTGCTTTTACGTAACTTGCGTAACTGATTAACAGTCTCATAGAAACGTTTCTGCAGGCTCTTAATTTTGCTCTGTTCTATAGGGGCGTATGTTTTCCAATTCTTCTCGGAATCGCTAAGAAGTTTGTTTAACTTAGAAATATCTGGATCGTCCTCAGACTCATGCAGCAGCTTATGTTCAGCTTCAAGGGATTCGCATATCTCGCGACGCTTTAGCAAATTTTCAACCATTTGCTGTTTTCGTTGTTTGAAATATTCCTTACAAGGCTCGTATGCTTGATCTGATAGCTTTTTAAACTCCTTCCAGAGCTGCTCATTTTGGCTCGAGCGACCGAGGGCCTTCCATTCTTTATGCATTTTGCTGATATTTTTTGAGCGATCTGAAGCATGCATCTTTGATTCGATTAGGTGCTGCATCTGCACTATCAGTTCTTTTTTCTTCTCAGTTGACGCAAATATCTTCCAATCGCGAAGCTCTATGAGTTTCTCTTTGTGCACGTTTGATTGTTTTAGAAGCTCGGCCCGCACTTGATTAGCTGTATTGCTTATGTTCCCCTGAATCTTGTCCCAGCATTGCGTCGCGCTCTCTGAGTTTCCTGCCTTAAGAGCCTCGGCGAGAGAGCTGAGTAGATCCTCGGTTTTTGCCTTCAGTTGTTCCTGATATTGATTGTTCTTGGTGATTTTTTCCGCGATGTTCGCCCGCAGACCTTCAATTTTTGCAATAAGCTCCGTTTCAGTATCCGCTAGTCTGGCTTGTAATTTTCTTAGTTGTGAGCGAATTTCAAAGAGTCGGGCTGTGTTCTTATAGCTAAGTTTTAGGGCCTCTTTTTCAGCGGCCTCGAATTCAATGCTGGGCTCTACGAGTGGGATCTCAACTTTAGTAAGCTTTTCAGTTTTTACTGCCTTGTTGTCTGCAGATTTTTCAGTTGTTTTCGAAGCGGTTTTATCTTTCTTCGGTTCAGGTGTAACCGTAGTATCGGCACTGTTTTTTTCACTCGCGTCGCTAGAGCCTTTAGCTAGCCGGCTGGCGATTGTTTTACTGACGGTTTTATCTTTCCCTGTGACCTTGACTAGAATCTCTTTGAGGAGTTGAGTGTCAGTGATTTTGGTTGCAGCAGATTTTCGTGCATGAACACTGCCAGCGAATAGGCAAATATCAGCGAGATCTTCGTTCTCTGCTACTGCACCGACGGCTAGGCTCCCAAAAGTCTTCAGCTTTGTTATCAAAGCTACTTGCTTAGCTCCGTTACTGGGTAGTTGCCCTAACTTTTCGATGCGCTCGATTTCGCTGTGATTGCTTTCCAGTGTGCCAGCAACAATTCGGTAGATTTGCTGCTGAGCACTTTTTTGTACCTTGCCGGCTACGTTCTGTAGAAGTTCCAGCGCATCTAATTCAATGATGCGTGCAATGGCAGAGCAACGAACAGCTTCATTCTCATCTTCTTGGGCTACTTTAAGAAAAAACTCAGCAGTGCCAGGCTCTTTAAGGTCTAGTTTCTCAATAGTAACCAGACGCTGTGTAGAGTCCTGATTCAACCAAGTGTTGTCTAGCAGGGGAAATGCAGGACTTGAGGCAGTTTTCATGTACTACGAACCGAAGGATTTAACTGAATTATTATGATTTCTTTACTCTTCTGTAAGTCTAATGAGCGCGCAAACCAGCTGTGCCCCAAGTGTAGCAGATGTTGTTTCAATCAAAACAGAAAAGAACTCTGTTGACGGCGAATTCCGATAAATTCACAGGAAACTGGCTTACAAATGCTATAATTCGCTTATCAATTAGCCATATCAGAAAGAAATTCAGGGACACAGCTCGATGTTGGCGGACGACGTAAAGAAGGATATTCAGTCCACCTATCGCCAGTTGCTCGAATCTCGGGACCTTACTCCCCGTTACGGTCAGCGTTTGATGATCGCTGAGATCGCAAAGACCTTGTCCACCCTTACCGACGACGAATCCGAGCCACCGATCTGCGTGGTCGAAGCAGGTACTGGCACGGGTAAAACGATGGCCTACGTGCTTGCGGTGTTGCCGCTGGCTAAGGCGCTGAATTACAAGGTGGTGATCGCTACAGCAACCGTCGCGCTTCAAGAACAGGTAGTGCTCAAGGACCTTCCAGAAATACTGGAAGGCTCTGACCTTAGTTTTAGTTATTCCCTCGCGAAGGGCCGAGGGCGGTATTTGTGCCTAGCCAAACTGGATATGCTGCTTAAAGGTAATGACAGCATGCAGGCGATGATGGACTTGTATGGGGAAGAATTAGATGATCCAGCCGGCGGAGACCATGTGCTCTACGAGAAGATGTTGGAGCAGTTGAGTACAGGTAACTGGAAGGGGGACAGGGACGACTGGGAAACCTCGCTTAGCGATACTAACTGGAAGCCGGTAACCGTAGACAATGCACAATGCATGGGGCCCAAGTGCAGTCATTTCAGAAACTGTTGTTTTTATCAAGCTCGCGATTCCATGGACAAGGCAGACTGCATCGTGAGTAATCATGATTTAGTCTTGTCGGATCTGGCGTTGGGTGGAGGAATTATTCTTCCTGAGCCAGAGAAATGCATTTACATATTCGATGAGGCGCACCATCTACCACTTAAGAGTAATAACCATTTCTCTGCTTATACACGAATCAAAGCGACCATCACTTGGTTAGAGCGTACTGATACTCTGTTGCTGCGACTGCACAAGGATGACTTCATCGATGAAACAACTCAGAAATCACTGCAGAAATTTCTCGTCGACACTAGGGGACAGCTCGACCATGCGTGGTTGATATTGGAGCAGATCCTTGAGTCGATAGAACAAGCCGATAGCTATGATAATCGAATCCAGCACGCATTCGCGTTAGGAGTTGTGCCAGAGGAGGTGAAAAATTTGGCGGCTAATTTAGCCAATTTTTTTGCGCGACTAGGGGCTGCGTTTCAAAGCATAAGTGATGACCTGAAAGACGCGATGGAAGATTCAGGCGATGTAAAGCGCAGACAGCTCGCTGAACAGTGGTTTCCGCTGTTGGGGTCGCAGCAGAAACGGGCAGAGTCGAATCTGGGGCTTTGGTTAAGTTATGCATCTGTAGATCCTGAGGGTAAGGCGCCGATAGCAAGGTGGCTTAGTTATAATACGAATGAGAATTTCGCGGATATCAGCTTGTCCTCTAGCCCTGTCTTGGCCGCAGATAATTTACAGCAACGACTCTGGGAAAATTGTGCCGGCGCTGTGCTTACTTCCGCTACACTCTCATCCTTGGGAAATTTCGATATGTTGCAGATGCGAGCAGGTTTGCCAGAGCACACGCATTACTTAAGCATCCTAAGTCCATTCGATTTTGCGAATTCTGCAAACCTTGTTATTCCTAAAATGCATTGCGAGCCGTCGAACTCAGAAAAACACACTGATTTCATCGTGAAAGCAATTCCTAGAATAGTGGATAAGGTCGGTGCTTCGCTTATGCTTTTTTCTAGTCGGCGACAGATGCAGGATGTTATGCAGTTACTACCGCCAGTGTGGCGCGATCTGGTGTTATGCCAAGATGATTATCAGAAGTCGCAACTACTAAAATATCATCGGCAGCGAATAGACAAGGGCGAGGGCAGCCTGATCTTTGGCTTGTCAAGCTTTGCAGAGGGAGTTGATTTGCCTGGGAAATATTGTACCCATGTATTGATAGCTAAGATTCCATTTTCTGTACCGAATGATCCGATTGAAATGACTCTGTCGGCGTGGATCGAGCAGCAGGGGCTGAATTCTTTTATGACATTGGCAGTACCCGATGCGGCTTTTCGGCTAGTTCAAGCAAGTGGGCGATTGCTACGCAGTGAATCGGACACAGGAACCATAACGCTCTTCGACGAACGCATAGTTAGCAAGCGTTATGGAAAGACGATCCTAGAATCTATGCCGCCCTATAAGCGAGAGATATTCATTGAAAAGGCAGACCAAGCCACCGCAGAGTAGCGAATGAGCTAATGGTGTTGAAATATTAGCCTTTGCGGCCCGACTTACGGTTATTGATTAAATAGCCGACGCCGCCGCCCGTTAACACCCCGATTGCGCAGGATACCAGCACGTTGCCGAGAAACGGGGCAAGCCCCAGGCCGACTACGATGAGCCCGGTCGTGATACACAGGGCATAGGTTCCTTGTTCGGAGTTCTTTTTGGCTTTCTTCTTCGACATAACAGCTCCAACATTAGCGGGTTTTCTTATTAGTTTGCCTTTCGCACTGAGTATATCAAAGTGCTAAGGCTTGAGAATTGATCTGGCTCGATAGCGGTGTTGCCGATTCTATCCATCACTTCTTGGCCCTCGACGACCTCCCCTATAACGGTGTATTTACCGGAAAGCGATGCGGCGGCTGTAAGGCTGATGAAAAATTCGGGTCCATTACTATCCGGGCCGGAATTCGCCAGAGCTACCGTGCCGCGCTCAATAGGTCGACTCTTTCGAGAGTCATCGTAACGATAGCCTTGATTCTCGTAGACCGCTTTTATACTTAAATTCTGAAGCGCTTCGAGTACCTGATATTGCCTGTTCAATGCCGCCTCGATATCTGTGATATTTCGCTGTGAATAGAGAGGCGTGAGGATATCTTCATGGAAATCCGATCTCGACTCAATGTTGAGGACATCTGCGAAGCTACCATCCGGATTCAGTGCCGATATCTGATCCAAGCCTAGCGCATCGGCGTTTATCTCGTCGTTCAAGAGCGTAACCTGGACTCCTAATGGATTATATACCGGGCTACCTGCTTGAATGACGAAGCCCGGCACGACACGATGAAAGCGCATGCCGTTGTAGTACCTAGCCTGGATTAGCTCGCCAGTGTCCGGGTTTGTAAATTCTTTCTCTGCCTCGGCCAGCGCAATAAAATTCTCGACATTACTAGGCGCTTCCAAGGGGAAGAGTTCAAGGTATATTTCACCCTGCGATGTGCTTATTCGTATCAAAGGGTTCTGAGGATCCTCCATGGCAAGTAATGCCGAAGAAGTGTCGGCGATAGCCGTGTTCAGTGCTGCAAGTAGGCTAAATATTAGCAAGAGAAGGCTGGGAATAGTGGATTGACGCATGGCAGTCTACTGAAGCAGGTGATGATCGGCGGGAAGATTTTTGGAAATCCAAATAGCTAGCTTGTGACGCATATTGAGGATGGTCTCATTGGGCGTCGCTAGGGGCTGTATGACGGCATCTTTAACCAGTAGCAAGTAGATCGCACGTACCTTGATATCGACATGATCGGTGGTCTCGAATTTGCCAGCGCCACGGGCCTCGAAATAGCGTGTGCCAACTCGGATCGCTTCTTTTAGGAGCTCGCTCTCGTTTTTGATTTTCTTCATGGCGTACTTCTCCTATTGACGTAAAGATTGTAGGGCGAAAGCGACTCCGCATGCAATGCGGCTCTACTTAAGCCGCTGGATTTATCGTATAAGCAGTGCAGCAGGAAAATCCGCTAGGAATCTTGATAAAGGGCCAGTTCTTCTTGAGTATCGATATCTTGCAGTATTCCAGGGTCAGAGACTTGCAGTTCTCGAACAGCCTGCGGATAAATGCTAGTGAGCTTTCGGCCTCCGCTATCGCCCGTTAGTGCTCCTAGGTCGGTAAAAAAGGTTTTGCCAAAGGCTGCGGGATTTCCCATTTTAGAATTAAACGTGGGAGTAACAATGGAATCTGCGGTGATTTTCTCGGCAATACGCCTATAGGTTGAGACCTCGATAAATGGCATATCGCCGAGGCAAACCATGCAGCCATCCCAATCGCCAATTTGCCGTGCGGCAAAAGCGAGCGTTGCCCCCATTCCTTGCTCGGCATGTTCGAAACTGAGGATTGATGTTCCCTGCGCTAGTACTTGTAGTTGTGCAGCCATCTCAGGGCGTGTAACGACGAGCCGGTCTGGGAATACCTCAGCAATTCGCTCGACAGTCTGTTGAAAAACCGATTTTCCATTTGATAGATGGGCGAGTAATTTGCTACTGCCAAAGCGGCTGCTGAAACCTGCTGCTAATACGATGGCACCTACGGGTTTAGTCATGTGTGGTGGTGCGTGGCCGTTTTAATTTTCGCAAGACAGGAAGTTTAATGGAGGGTCTTTGAGGGCTTGCGGGTGGGCTCCACTTCTTGCTGGCTTATTTCTACTACGAAACTCTCTCTTTGCCGTTTTCGTGCGCGGTCTTGCTCGCTACTAACTTGCTGTGACTCAGTAGTTGCCGCCTCGGCATCAGACTTACTTGTGGCCGTCTGTACCGGAGGTTCGATCTGCACAGCGGCAAGCGCTTCTAATTTTTCCTGCGCCTGGATCTGGGACTTGATTTGATCGCTTAAATGACGGCGCAATCTATTCACTACGCTAGTCATTACCTCAATGGTTTGACTAAGTTGATCTAGCGTAACCAGGGTGCGTTCTGAATCGTCGTCAGCGTACTTTTTTTCGCTCATGTGTACTCCATTTGGTAGCGACTCTTGCGGGCCGGTACTAAATCTTAATGCTTTACCTTAATCCCAGGTCAAAGCACCGCCAGTTTGATATTCGATGACTCGAGTTTCGAAGAAGTTCTTTTCCTTGCGTAGATCCATGATTTCAGACATCCAAGGAAACGGATTTTCAACTCCAGCGAATTGCTCGGGCAGACCTATTTGAATGAGCCTTCGATTCGCGATGAATTGTAGATACTCTTCCATCATCGCGGCGTTCATACCGAGTACGCCGCGTGGCATAGTGTCTCGCGCGTATTCGATCTCCAGAGCTGTAGCTTGCAATATCATCTGCGTTGCTTGCTCCTTCATCTCGTCAGTCCACAGTTGTGGATTTTCCAACTTGATCTGATTGATCATGTCGATGCCGAAATTTAGGTGCATAGATTCGTCGCGAAGAATGTATTGAAACTGCTCTGAGGTGCCCGTCATCTTATTGCGTCTACCCATGGATAGGATCTGGGTGAAGCCGCAGTAGAAGAATATACCCTCCAGGCAGCAGTAAAACGCGATCAGGTTTTTGAGTAGAGCCTGATCGTTTTCAATAGTTCCTGTGTTGAATTTAGGGTCGCTCAATTCTTGCGTGTATTTAAGACCCCAAGATGCCTTCTTCGCTACCGAGGGTACCTCGTGGTACATATTAAAAATTTCGCCCTCGTCCATGGAAAGAGACTCAATGCAATATTGATAGGCGTGAGTGTGAATTGCTTCCTCGAAAGCTTGGCGTAAAATGTACTGCCGACATTCAGGGTTTGTGATTAAACGATAGACCGCTAGCACCAAGTTGTTGGCAACTAATGAATCAGCTGTAGAGAAAAACCCGAGATTGCGCTTCACTATGAGGCGTTCGTCATCGGTTAGCCCGTTCGGCGTTTTCCACAATCCAATATCAGCCGTCATATTAACTTCCTGCGGCATCCAGTGGTTCGCACAACCGTCCAGATATTTCTGCCAAGCCCAGTCATATTTGAAAGGAACGAGCTGATTTAAATCGGCGCGACAATTAATCATGCGCTTGTCATCGACCGCGACTCGAGTAGCGGAACCTTCAAGCTCCTCCAGCCCAACTTCGATATTGAGCTCCTCTAAATCGACGATAGCCTTCTGTAGGGCGTCAGCGTTTTTCTTCTCTTCTGAAGCATCAAGGTTCGATTGGAAGTCTGCGACCTGTTCTCGTGGGCTAACAACTGGAGCAGATAGCGTTTCGGCAACAGGTGCGATTGGCTCTTGGTTAACCGTTTCGGTTTTGACAGGCTCTAACGCGGTAGCTTTGACTAGCTGTGCGGCTCCGTCCTCCTGCTCGAATTCATCCCATGACAGCATAATTTTCCTTAACCTCTTTTTTGCTTCTATTATTTTATGCTAGGAAAATCGCTAGCACA
>Ga0209632_10002785_pt1 | contig 16609 bp, 11 predicted proteins | sample COG_10_FD_184754 | JGI IMG/M metagenome (GOLD analysis project Ga0209632, IMG submission 184754) | Pelagic Microbial community sample from North Sea - COGITO 998_met_10 (SPAdes) (version 2) | ecosystem: Environmental > Aquatic > Marine > Neritic zone/Coastal water | place: Helgoland, sampling... | reverse complement strand
CTCCCCATTCATCGCAGTATTCATAATTAGCTTAGTACTCATCTTATTCATTTTATACTATCACCCTAAGTATTCAAAACAAATCAATTTTTTTTAAATAAGTTCCGGCGTCCCCGGTCATTTCAATTCATCATATCCGCACTGGTTCATTATATAGACCGTATTGGTATAAATAAATGATTCAAATAATGTCACTTGGATAGACATGCTAATATATATATACATTTAATATATGAATAAAAAAAGGGCGTCCCCCTATCTTCTTTTTTTTTGGACATTCAAAGTCGTTTATTTAACAAACATTACTTTAAATCTTCAATAATCAAATGGAGGAGAAAACATAACCTCCAATTCATAGCATTAACATAGATATGGTTTCCCATGGTTTTCAACAGTCATATATGTGATCAGCACTATAACTGTGTCAAACACAATTGTTCATATATCTATATTTTCTTCGATGCATGTGTGTTGGTAAAAAGCCACCACACATATATCATCGTCAAGACCCACTTTACATGCAACCATTCATGTGGTGTCGGTTGCTGTTGTGCCAAGTAGGTAGCACTATTCCTCTCTCACCCAATCTATACACTACCGAGTACTCAACTCCCTTTCAGAACTGGTTCTCTTAGTCATAGTACTACCGAGTTACTCAAGTCCCTTTCAGAACTGGTTCTCTTAGTCATAGTACTACCGAGTTACTCAAGTCCCTTTCAGAAGCGGCCTCTTAGACATAGTATAAAGATACTGGAATAATCTGGGCCATGAGCTTTCCGGCCCCATCCCTTGGGGGAATTTACCCTTAGGATGGTATGGGAGAGCTACATAAGCATGCATACCGGTTAAGGTGGAACATACCCCCTGCTTGGATTTTTAAGCAGGATTCAGGACAGTTTAATGACGCTATCCAGGTCAAAGTAAATTAAAGTTTAAACCGACGACAATTAGCATCTTTTCTAATGTATGACCATAAGGTGGTGCGTACTGACCTTATTATAAGGTGGTCGTGACTGACTTTATGGTCATACATTATAAGGCGGTCAAAGATGCTAAAAGGGAATAGTTCATTTGGTTTTAATCCAGGACACACCACGAGGAGGCGAACTATATTATGTCCCATAAGACCGATGACTCATGTTTATCAGAATAGCACCAGTTCAGGGGGAGTCGTGTTGTGCTAACCTCTTATGTCTACGCTTTAAATACCGCTGGAGCCGTCGTTTTGTTTGAACATCCGTAACCGTGGGTTCAGGAAGCACGGCAGCGGGTCTGTGAAGAACATCAGCACCAGGGAACACATCTGCTCTACATAGCGGACAACAGGAATAGGAAGAGTACCCGCGACTTATTTCGGATTTGATGTTCCTGAATATACAATCAGAACAAAATTGGTGTCCGCAAGCGAGTTTGGTGGTGGGTTTATTGCCGTCAACTTTGAATTGTTCCAAGCATATAGCACAATCGAATGTATTGATTGGAGTCACCAACTTATTCAGGTTGTATTCCCATTTTGCATGTAAGATGTTGTAAAATTCCAAGTCATATATCTTAGAGTAGGGTAGGTGGAGGATCTGGCATAAAGCCCGTTTGACAGGCCTGGTAAGAAGCGTCCATGTAGGCTCCTTATGCTGGTTTAGCAACGATGACGCTAAGAAAATGTAGTCATCGTGTCGAAAAGTGTTTGGGATGGAACATGATGGCATTCTGCTGGTTATAATAAACCGTGAGTACTATGTTTTATGCGATCACCCTAAGTATTCAAAACAAATCAATTTTTTTTGAATAAGTGGCGGCGTACCAACAAAAAAATGTCACTTGGTAATTTACACCACCATAAATCTATATTTTTATATGAATCATTATATATAGATGTCAACTCAAAAAAGAACTCGTTGTAAAAAGGGTACCCGTAAAAACAAAAAGAGTGGTAATTGTGAAAGTGTTTTAGACAATACCTGTGCTATTTGTCTAGATAGAATCATTTCGGGAAATGTGAAAACAAAATGTAAACATAATTTTCATAAAAAATGCTTGATTGGGTGGTGCAAAAGTCAAAGGACGTTAGTAAAACCCCAATGCCCAATTTGCAGAGCCGACATCAAAGATACATGCAAAAAGATTATGCCGTTTGATAGTCATGAGGTATTTCGATATACTAGCATAATTTCGATCACCGATAAAGATTTAAAATTGTATAAAGTGAATAAGATACGTGAAATTGTATATAATCCAAAATTTGATATAAATGTGAAAAATGAATACGGTGATAGCATATTACATATTTTTTCACAGAATAAGTGGTATAATACTGAATACAAAGAATTTGTAGAGTATTTACTAAAGAAAAAAACCATAATAGTTAGTGCTGAATCAGTAGGTAAAATAATATCTACTAAAAATCACGAAATATTAGCACTTTATAAAAAACACAAGAAAGTTCCCAAAGCACTTAAGTCGTTGATTTAATCGTAATTTAATAATATAATTCAGTAAATTATATTATTTTTTATCGACAACTGCAGGGATCGAACCTGCGCGGCAATTTGCCAACGGATTTCAAGTCCGTCTCCTTAACCACTCGGACAAGTTGTCATTACCAAAGTAATTGAATTATTGTAATATTATATATCGCTCCGTGTAGGGTTCGAACCTACGGCCTCCCGATTAACAGTCGGATGCTCTAACCAGCTGAGCTAACAGAGCTTGGATAGTTTTAAGACATTCCGGTCTATCTTAAGCCCCTCACCTCGCTTAAGACCGTGAAACACTCACTTCTGTTATTTAACTCAAAACTTGTCATCGCGCTCAGAGGTTCATTTTGTTAAATAATCAGATCCCCACCGTGGGAATATGTTTCTCCATTTCCTCGTTCATAACCAACCCGTGTCTTAAGCCCCCCTCTCCCCTTATCACGCTTAAGACTGTGAGACACCTTTTTTTGGGGTATTGTCCCTCCATTTCCTCTAATAAAATCCTACCCGTGTAATAAGCCCCTCGCCTCGCTTAATACTGTGAAACACCACTACACTTCTGTTATTTAACTCAAAACTTGTCATCGCGCTCAGAGGTTCATTTTGTTAAATAATCTACACCACCTTTAGTATATGTTTCTCCATTTCCACACTAATCCTACCCACCTTAAAGTCTACGCCCATTACAGTCTACGCCCATTAAAGTCTACACCCATTAAAGTTCATTTAGAATTACCCAAGACACACCACGAGGAGGCGAACTTTATTTATGTCTCACACCATAAAAAAAAATAGTTTAATGACATATCCGGTCAATAACACCCGATGTGGGGCTTGAACCCACGACCACACGCTTAAAAGGCGTGCGCTCTACCAACTGAGCTAACCGGGTTAAATAGTTTGTATACATATTTAGGTATTACACCCGATGTGGGGCTTGAACCCACGACCACATGCTTAAAAGGCATGCGCTCTACCAACTGAGCTAACCGGGTTAAATAAGTCGATTTCTCACCCAGAACGACCAACTGGAAACAGCTCTTACCGAGATTCGAACTCGGGTTTTTAGATTCAAAGTCTAAAGTGATAACCACTACACTATAAGAGCGGACACCCTATGCAGGACTTGAACCTGCAACCTCACGATTAGAAGTCGTGCGCGCTATCCAATTGCGCCAATAGGGCAGTTTCCCACACCGGGAATCGAACCCGGGTCTCAGCCTTGAAAGGGCCGTATGCTAACCGTTACACTATGTGGGAAGGCGAACAGTTTCACAACGTGTTCAGGTCGTCTTGCATCGTGTGGGGTTCGAACCCACGCAGCTTACGCTACCAGATCTTAAGTCTGGCTCCTTAGACCACTCGGACAACGATGCTAAAGGATTTTTTTGTGTCCCACCACGATGATCAAATGCGGGCTCGAACCGCAGACCTTCGGCTCATAAGACCGATGCTCTAACCAACTGAGCTATGAGATCATGTTACTTACACTATTTATATTCTCTACATTTTTATACTATCTACATATGTAATCACCACAAATCAATTTTTTTTATAAATCATTAATTAATCATTATTTATTTAATTAAATAATTAATTAATTAATTAATTAATCCGCCGCCTCACCTTACTATCTCCACACTATATAACGAGTATATCTCTTTATATTATTTACTATACTATAATTTAAAATTGATTTGTTATTTTACTTATACCACAATATCAAAAATAATATGGACGCAATTATAATTTTCTTTGTCTTTATAGTTGTCAGTATGGCAAGGGCAGTATTCGGCGGAACGGATCGCGTCAGGCCTAGTTAAACATATATAATTTATTCAAATAAAATTGATTTAATTCTAGTTTTAAACTACTTATAAACTACTTATAAACTTAATGACACATATACCATGAAGGTTCTCGTCTTTGATACTGAAACTACGGGGGTTATCCCAAAATCATATTTACCACTCGACAAAATGCCGTATATTGTACAGCTCGGATTCATGCTATATGATACCGATAAAAATGAAATCATTATCAACTTTAATGAAATCATTAAAATTCCCGACCAGGTTACCATTCCGGAAGGAGCGTCGAATGTTCACAGAATTTACAAAAAGGACTGCGATGAAAAAGGCATCGACATCAAGAATGCTATTATGCAATTCCAAAAAGCATATGATAAAGCTGACCTCGTCGTTGCACATAATATCACATTCGATAATAGAATGGTGATGCTTGAATGCGAACGTATCGGCATGGAATGCTTCCTATTAGAAGAAATCTCATTCTGTACTATGAAAAATTCAACAAAACTTACAAATATTATTGCTACTAATTACAGGGGGACAAAATACGTTAAAAGCCCAAAACTTTCCGAATTACATCAACACTTCTTCGGGTATGTTCCAAAGGATTTACATGACGCATTCATCGATCTACTTGTTTGCTTAAGATGCTTCTGTCAATTATCCAACAAGCCAGTCGATATTTGCGACCACAACGAATATATTAGAGATGTATTCGCAAAAATAAGATAGACGCCATTATTATTTAAAAAGAGATACCTTTCTTTTTTGTTTGCTTTTATTATATTTCTATAAATAATATAATAATATCTACTTATTATATTATATGAGCATTAGACCATTTGAACTAGACGATGGTATTACACCATCCGCTAGATTATCAGAAAGAAGAAGTGGTATTATAACACCATCTACAAAAAAAAAAGTTTCTATGGGTCTATGTTTCGATTGCCAGAGTTCCATATATGACAATCAAAAATATCATAAATGTAATAAATGCAACACCATAATATGCTATAATTGTTTGCAATATAATACTCGATGTACTAGTTGTAATGCAACACTTTATACGACGGATTATCATATTTCACATTGGGTCTATTGTACAAAAATTATTAAATTTTTATTCTGTTTACCGAACAGAGATTAATATATTTTTTGATCTCTCCCCATTTTATACCACTGTGTCATACATCTTACACCACCACCACCTGTAAATATATTTTCAAATGGTATTGTTCTAACTATAAACCCTAAGCTTTCTATCAATTCGTATATCTTTTCAAACTTCTTTTTATAAGCTGTTATTACCGTCTTACCTATTAATAAGTGATTGGTTGATAAATTGCTATCATGTCGTTCGTTTATATAATCCTCTACCCTATATACATTATAACGCTCACGTACTTTACCGGGTAATCTTTTTATGTAATCACTTGAATATAATACATTATTACCGGGTAATATTCCAAAACAACAGTCTAAATGCAAAGCATGGTGTGGTATCACTATTATTTCTTTATCTTTAAACTCTTCTTGTAAATATCTCACACCACTTTCATCTGTTCTACCGCTCTTTCCTACAAATATGGTTTCTCCATCGATTATTATATCACCACCATCTAAATTTATATTACTTGGAACTATCGTTCCTTCGCTTTTATATGGTATTACATCTACTTCACTTTGTATCTGATTTGAACGATATTTATTATTTATCATCTGAGGCATTAAATATACTTTGTTGTCGATTGTAAATGAACTATCCCTCACCCACAACGACATACACAGATCTTTATGCTTTTCTTTCAGCGGCTTCAATACTTCAACTCCTGTCTTTTTTATTTCACTTTCCAGTTTTTTTAATGCATTCCTCAATCTTAATCGTTTCCCGTCACACATTTCTTTATTATATATATGATCATTTCCTATATATATTACTCGACTATTAGGCATTTATTATATTATAAACACATTTTTATTTCAATCAATTTAAGTTTTTATTTTATCTCTCTCTCTTCCACTTTTAGAACCTACACATATATGCTACTACTTCTATATATACCATTACACTCTTGTCATATATTTATACTCTTATATACACAACCAAGAGAGAAAGAGAGAAAGAGAGAAACAACGAATATTAAAAAACATATTATTTTATATATATATTATATATTTATGACTGATAAAACTATTGTTGTTGGACTTCTCGGTGACAATAAACCATATGTCTTTAAAAACTCTGCCGGTATGATTGACGGATTAGATTATGAAATTTGGAAAGTTATCGAAAAAGAACAAGATCTTACATGCGAATACAAATATGTTGAAACACCCAATTATGATGAGGAAATTCAAAAATTAGCCGATGGAAAATATGATGTTTTAGTAGGCAATATTTCAATCACTCATACTAGAGCTAAGGATGTTTTATTTTCTTCATTATCATATCTAGATCAAAATAGAATGATATACAAACACACAGATAGTGATATTTATTGGAGATATTTAGGTGCTTTCGCATCCCGTGGTCTTGGACCATTTGCTATGATTATCTTTATGGGTCTCATTTTAGGTTGGTTTTTAATGATGAACCGCAGAAATGGCTCATTCATAAACGTCTTTTATAATACTATGATTTCGTTACTAGGTGAATATCAAAACTTAGGTACGAAAACTAAAAGCAACTATGTAGAGTTCTTTATTTCATTCCTTATCCTTATTGTTTCATTCTATTTTACCATGTTTTTACAGGGTGCCACCACGACTGATATTATTAGAATCGAATCAGAAAATGACCCTTTCACACATATTAGCGACCTTGCTAATAAACGTATCCTTACTATTAAGGGTACTTCACAAAGTTCCTTCATGAAATATTATGAGAGCAAAGTTAAACTTGATGTCACCGAAATTGATTATGATGACCTTCCGGATGATGTTAAACAACAAGCTGAAGAAGGTAATATCGTTAGTGGCGGTATTGCAGATTATTATCTTAAAAATTCCAAAAAATATGATGGAATCTTCGTCTCGGAAGAATCATTTAAGCAAGTCGAAAATAAATACCCAGACCTCAAAATTTCACATATCAATATGGGATATGATGAAATCGCTATGGCGGTTAGTATTGATAATGTTGATTTACTTAGAGCTATTAACGGGAGTCTTGCCTCCATGAAAGATAACAAATTATTACCTAATATTTGTGAAAAATTCTTTAAGGGAGATAACACAAAATGTATTTTGTAAGAAAAATTATATATAAAATATTTATTATTATATATAAATGTATCGCAAAGGATTAAGTTCACGTGCTAATAAAATTTCATCTATGATCGCATCTACTGACAATAGCGGTCCGGGTTCTACCGGACAAGACTCAGTCCCTACTGCTGGCACACATGGTATCAGAAAAAATGTATTTCGAAGAATGCCTGCTCTTATACCCAAAAAATATCAATCCAGATTTAGTAGTATGGTCATACACACACGACCATTCCCTTTTTTTACTAGACTAGAACTTATTAACGCCATCGATGAATACTTTTTTACAAACATAAATGGGGCGTGGACAAAATTTGGTGATATTGCATCTTGGGACGTCTCCAGAATTGAGGATATGTCTCATTTATTCAGTACAGACGGTGACAGGGGAAGTGCTCTCAAAGCAGCTCTTACTGAAGATAAATTGAAAATCTCTAATTGGAATGTCTCTAGCGTAACTACAATGACCTCTATGTTCAAGGGGTCTAAATTCAACGGTGATCTAAGTAAATGGAATGTTTCCAAAGTTACTGATTTCTCCAGTATGTTCGCATCATCACTTATTGCTAATGATACTATGCTTAAATGGGACGTTCGCTCAGGAACAGATTTCTCTAGTATGTTTTCTAGTGCTTCCAATTTTACTACTAACCTAAGTTATTGGAATGTTACTGGTCCTACTCCTACTCTTACTAATATGTTTTTGGGGATTTCTGGTGCAATATCTGGTTCCGTTAAACCTGCCGCCACACCTCTTTATAGTTTTTTTAATAAAATCACATTTCTCACAGGCGATGAAGCCATTACGCATGAAAGAACACAACAATTCATCGATCCGGGAGCTACTACTGTTACCGGAGAAATACCAGTTGTTCAATCATCCGATCTTAATATTGATGCTGTTGGTAATTATACCATTACATATAGTGCAACTAATCCACGGGGATCGAGTGGTACTATTGACAGAATTGTTACGGTTGAAGATAACGTATCACCTGTTATTACATTAAATGGACTTAATCCTATGACATTAGAACGAGGGCAAGCATATACTGAAGAGTCTGGAATATCTAGTGAAGGCGGGCTTGTAACAGCTTCAGGAACAGTAAATACAGCCGTATTGGATACATATACAATCACTTACACCACTACGGATGCAGCAGGTAATACTGGAACAAAAACCAGAACTGTTAATGTTGTTGATACTACACCACCCATTATTACCTCGGGAGCAACTGGAACAAATTTAATTGATGCCTCGGCATCAGGACAAACTGTTTATACCATAACAGCTACTAATATAGGAGATACCACCTATGCAATTGGAGGAACAGATGCTTCTTTGTTAAGCGTAGATAGTTCAACGGGCCTCGTAACCTTAACTGCTGCCCCAAGCTATACAGGACAGTCCAGTTATAGCTTTACTGTCACAGCAAGTGATGATAGCGATAATACAAGTGATCCTACCACAGTAACGTTCTCTATTACACAAACCGCCTAATAATAACAGGAATATTTTAAATAAATTAATTAATATAAATAACGCATTCATTTATATTAATACCTCACCTGAAAGTCGACCGACTTATTTAAAAAAAAATGATATATTTTCACAGGTATTTCTAATTACAAATACAGTTACACGAAAACGGATACTAATCTCCACAAAATGATCTCGTTTCCTCTAATCAAGTTTGATACTCCTATTCGGTTTAACATCACTCGATTCTCCACTCAACTCGCCGGTCAACTCCAGCCCATATCTATTTCAATCAGGTCCATGTATGAAAAGCAAATGCGTATCACCCATCATAGCAATCTTCCATACATGGACATCAACGACCCTGTGCATAGCCAGAAATAGCTTTAGATTTATCATGTAATTTAATTAAATAATCTCTTTTTTAATTAAATCTCTACAAAACGATACTTTTTGGTTAAGAAATACACTATTTAATCATATTAAAATTTTACTAGGAGAAGAAATTAAAATATCATAGTCATATACAAGACATACATATATTTCCTGAAATACTTATTCTACTATCATTTTTATTTTTATGAAATTTTACATTATGTTTCATATGTGAAGGGAATACTATCAAATCACCTTCTGATAAATTTGGTATATATTCTTGTTTATAATTATCTATACTATTCATTCGATCACCTATTATTATACTTTGTAAATGACTACTACGTGGATTTTCAAATACTAATTTAGAGTCAATATTTATGTCTTTAGATTTCAATATATAAACAAAAGAATAAAAGGAGTCTCTTCCACTATGACAATGTGATTCTTGAAAATCATTATAATTATACTCATTATACCATATCTTCGAAATGTAAACTGGTATGTTAATTAACGTACCTTGATCCTCATTCAATTTTATAAAAAAACTGTCTATCTCTTTCGATACCTTTTTTGAAAACACCATATTAAAATCTATTGACGAACAGTTGTTTATAAAAGGTTCATTAAAAAATGAAGATTTTACATTACAATCCCTCCAAGAGCCAGTTGTTATTGTTTCTTTATTAGTACGTTGCATTTTTGAAAAAAACTCTTTTTTATATTCTTCAACAAATTCTTTATCTAAACTTGAAATCCAAATATAATCTCCGTAAATATTCTTTATCATTATTATGATTATTATTATAATTAATATTTAAATTAATGTTAAATATTAACTTTTACCTATATGCTTTTATCTTTTATTAAATCGCCAAATATATTAGGATAATTCGATATTTCCACCTTGGGTATATTAAAACCATATGATATTGCCAGTCTAGGCTTATCACCTGTTATACTCTTGCTACAATGATTATCTATACCCGATCTACACATTATATATTGTCTTTCCATACCTTTTTGTACAATACCGTTGTATATTGACTCACCGCCATATTCACTATTTTGAATAATTACATTAAACCGTATGTGATACATATCAATATCATTTCTATCTCTATGATAATGTGTTGCTGAACCATTTTGTAACATCTGAAAAAAACTTGGTAAATTTGATGGTTCCTCATCTTTAAAATCAAATTTCTCTTTCTCAATTATTCTTTCCCTCGTATTATTTAAAATCTTTTTTATATTTTCATCTATATTACCCCATTTATCACTAGTCATATCCCAAGATTTATTAATTTCTGTATATTTAAATGGAGTTATCTTTTTTGTTTTACTTTCATCACTATAATCACATTCTGGAATTTTTTTTATTTTTTCTATATTTCTATTAGCAAATTCTATCAATTGTTCTTGTTCTTCTATACTTATTATCTCTTCTTTTGTGTCTACTGTTTCTATTATAAAGTTTAATGTTTTTTTTCCATATTCATAATTTACATAATTTGTATATAATGTTATTTCACCAAATAAGTCATCTTCTATATCAATATTTATACTTGTGTATACTATAAAATTTCTATTCTTATTATCTATTATATCATTATATCCGGTAGTTTTAAAATCACTTTTATTTTTATGCAAAATAAATATTTCCTTGATATTTAATAAATAACTATTATTTTTATATACTTCGTTTATTGCTTCTACTACTATTTTTTTAAATACATGTATCGCAGGATTAAATAAACTATGTGAAACATTTATATTATATTTTTCATTTCCATTATTAATTATAAATGTTTTTAATAATTCATGAAATCGTTTATGTATTATCGACTTATTTACTGTCAACGTATTTATATTTTCATTATAATTATTTATAAATGTTATATTGTGATTACACATAAAATGTAATACTTTATTTCCACTTAAATAATTACGATATATTTTTTCAATAAAATCTACTTTCAAATTTTCACAATTACTGGTTTGAATACGCTTTTCGGAGGTGTCTTCTATGTAATTTATAATATTTTCTTTCCTATTCGCAAAATGTGAAGGATCATCTGTAGATCCAACTGTAGTTGCTTCCATATCATTCTTAGCATCAGCATCAGCATCAGTATTATTCTCATTTTCAATTTCAGTTTCGGTTTCCATGAGGGGCTCCAGACACAGGGGGCAGTTCTCTGATAGATAGTGGAGGGACGAGGACGAGGAAGAAGACCCCTGAGGATCATCTACTATTTCTATCATCGGTTTTTTTAATAACCGACCATATGTACTGCTTACATAATCATCCATACTAATTTTTTCATATATATTTATTTGTATATAATTTTCTATATTTATCATATTTTTATAGCATAATTTATCACCTGTAGATATTATGTTCAATACTTTCGGCTTAACTACATAAACATGCGATGGATCAAAAAAATCTGTATCAGATATTATTACTACTTGGTTATCGTCTTCTTTGCAACATTCAAAACATAAAATTATTGAAATTTTTTTTTTATCTTTATTAATATCTATATGCGTGTCGTATCCTATAGTTATGTCAAGCTCCGTATTTTTATAACTCATATAATTTTTTTCTAAAATTTTTATGCATATTTTTTGAATAAACCGTTCTTCCTCAGTTTTTAATTCATCTTCTAGAAATAATTCAGGAAATATTTCTCTTTCATACAAACTATTTATTTTATCCTTCGTATTTCGTTTTATATTTCTACATATGTCTCGGAAATATTGACACATATCATCACTTTTAACATCTAATAATAAATTATTATAAGAGAATAAATTTTCTATATTTAAAACGTTTATTGTATCTGAAAAAGAGCTGTATTTTTCATCTAATATTTTTACTCCTAATTCCTTTATTGTATTTTTAAACGATATTATTATGTTTTTATCTACGTTATCGTTGCCATGATATTCTATAAAATCCGTTATCATTTTTGTATCAATATAATTATTAACTATATTTAATGGTTTATCTATTTTAATAAAATCACCTCCTACTAACATCCTTGTATGTATATTTTTTTCTATAGTATCAGTATTCTTATAAAAAATATCAATATTTGGACATTTGTCAAAATAACTTATTTTCAATATACTTGTTGTACCACGTGATATAACATTTATATTATCTATTATATTACTGTTTAATAAAACACATCCTCCAATTTTTGATTTATTAACTAGAATATTACCCCTTTTATCACAATAACATTTTATTCCAATATCAGTTAATGTTATATATTGTTTTATACGACATTTCAAAATATCATTTTTATATATTAATCTTGAGTTAACTTCTTCTGTTTCCATATTGTTATATTCTATTAATATATGCATTTTAGTTACATTCATACCACTACTCATTAATGCTTTTTTTGCTATTTCAGAAAAAACACAATTATCCTGATATTTTAATAATTGATATGGTTTTAAACTACTACAATGTATTTCACTTAATGGTAACAATACCCCGTTTGCGTCTACTTCAATATTATATAAATCCATTAATATACAATACATACATACATATATTTAAATTAATTAACTTATAAAGATATAAATATATTCTATCCTTTTTATTATATATGGACTCTGTTTCTGATAATTTTATTTCAACTACCCCATTTATTAATAACAAAACTATAACACAACATACAATAGATCACAAAATAATTCTACACAAAGACGAAGAAAATAAAATGTTCCTTTTTAAAAACTTATTGAATGAAAAGGACTTTTTAAAATTACAAACTATATTATTGGAGATAATGACAGGAGTCACAGATGGACAAGATAATGACACATCGAATAAAATACATTATAATCATTCGTCTATTGGATGGCATCCATATTTTTGTCCTCATTGGAGTTTTGATTTAACACATACTCATTTTTTTTCTTCTTATATGATGTCCATCATTAGAGGGTTATACGATTGGACACATAATATGCAAGTTATTAGAATTTATTCTTCGATACAAACAGCAACTCAATACGGTAACTGGCATTACGATGATAGCCGCCCAGGTCATTATACTCTATGTTTATACGTCAATTATAATTCTACACTTTCATCACATAATTCAAACTTTGAAATATATAAAAAATATTTTAAAGCTATTCAAAATATTACTCCTACTATAGAAGATGCTAATTTTATCGACAAAGTTAATAATAACGATAACGATGGATATTTTCATATTAAAACACCCAATCAACCTATTCGATTTATTAGAACTAATAATAATTCTGGCTTGTTATTTAATTCAAAACTAATGCATATTGGCGATTCTCCAAAATATGACTCTACTATTACACGATGCGTCGTCGCATTTAAACTATTTTTACCTAATTATAATAAAAACACCAATCAACCTTAATATCTTTATTAATACTTTATTAATACTTTATTAAAGATATTAAAGTATATTATTATTTATATTTATGTATACAGAAGATGATATTTTAACTAATGTTCAACAAATTAATAATATATTAAACGATAATCACTTTTTACAATTAAAGAATATTATTAATGACGCACCTATTTCTCGTAAAGATATTTTTAAAAATAACAATTTTTATTATATTAATTTATTAAACAATAATTATGTCACCGATACTATATTTAATGCTATTAAAAATAAATTTAGTTATAATGGCAACTTAGAAGATGTTTTTTGTAATATACAATCCCATACAGACAATCAGAAATACAAGATTTTTTCGGAAGATCTAAATTATACTATTTTCTCATTAGATATTAACCAATCATCTTCTACCAGTAATATTAATTTAGAAAGTATACTTGATATTATAAAGGATAAAGAAAGTATAAAGGATATAAAAAGCGCTGATTTTGACAAAAAAAATGCAAACTTAAACCAAGAACTCGCTTTCACTTCAAATGACACATTACTAATTCCCACAAATTATAATACTACACAAATAAATAGAGAATTTTATTGTGAAAAACAAAACTTTATGGATTCACAAGGATATTTATATTTTATTCCTTCTTGCGAATACTTTTCAACAGGTTTCGCTTATGAACACATTAATAATAATTGTATTAAATTTCCAGGACATTATTTTCACAAAACAAAAACATACGCACGATTTAATGACGCTAATAGAATTAGTATATTATTTATTTGTAAAAATATATAATTTTTACACTTTTACAACTAATTATTTTTACAAAATAAATATATAAATAATTATTTATCTATATATTTATATATATATTATGAGCCAAAAATTCTATTTTGAGGGCGTCGATTTAAATGATATGATTACTAGTGCTTCTACTTCTGCTAATACTATTGATACCTATTATACTAATTTTCCAGGTTCAACTAGTACTACTAACCACATGACAACAGGGCCAACTGAGTTTTCTTCATCAACAGGTACGACTTTTAGTGCGACTGTACATAAAAATAATTTTTTTTGTTACGGTGATGGTGAGGAGCACGAGGCACCACCTTTTATGATTGATAATGAACCGGTATTTTCGAAAAATTTTACTGCTGCTCCTACTACACAAACAAATAGGATTATTGTTAAATATGAAGAGCGTACAACATCAGGTACTATAGCTATACCTTCTTGGTGTAATGCTGTAAAGTTATATTTTCTCTCAAAAAAAGGTAGTGATGCTGCTGCTGGTGGTGGTTCGACGACTGTAGCCACCAACGAGAAATACACTCCACCAGAGGGGCAACACAATAATAAAAACCGCACCCGGAGGGACTTCTGGGGATACGGATCAAATAATCACCGCACCCACAGGACAATCATATCGAGACACCAGAATTACACCCTCCAAGACGGAACCGGGGGGAAGGGAGGTGACGGGGTCGTCATGTTTTTTTATAAATATATAAAATTTGATGCTGCGACTACTAATACCGTTGCCGTCAATATCACTAGTACTGAAGGCAGCACTAATAGCGCTACGTTAAATGCGCAAGGAGTATCAGCATATACCTGGGAGTGGGGTAATGGGAACCCTGGGACTGCTGGCACCTCGGCCACAATTAATAAGCATGAAGAAAAATACGGAAACACCTATATGGGTGTCTATCATGATAACAACTACACGGCATACCACCAGAACTACAATATCAATAGAGAAAATCATAGTGATAAAATTCATAAAAATCATTATAATAATCTTCATAATTTCGATGCCACACAATTCACCCAGGGCTCACCCGGTGCCGATGGCAACTCCGGCTCCTTCAATCCTGATGATCATCCAAATTATGTGAAATATACTAGTTCTAATATTACTAGTACTTCTGTTAAAGTATATTTTTTTAAATATAACGAAAACGCAGTTATTCCAGCGCCTTACGTGCCACCCTATGACCTCGCGTGTTTAGATTTCAATTCAGCCATGGAGGTAGTCGATAGCGGTGGTAATAAGTTTCTTCTCAATGGAGAGACCACATACAACGCAGATAGAAAGTACGGTCTTACTATGGGTACTTACAAAATTACTGGTGTACCAACCAGTCATCCCGTAGCCATAGTAAATGCAACAAACAGCAATATCACATATACAGGTGACCAAGCTAATCTAACTACAGATACTGTCGACGGTATTTCATACAATTTCTACCATGGAGATGTTACAATCACAGTAGACGGTGATTTTGATACTGCGAGTTTGTATTGTTATAATCATGGTTATATGGGGGGAGAAGATCTACTAAAGTTCTCTTTTTCCTGTCCCGCACCTCCACAAATATTGTGCTTAGACCCCAATTCAGCCATGCGTGTAATCAATAGCGCTGGTAATAAGTTTATTCTCAACGGGGAGATCTCATACAATGATAGAAGAAAGTATGGTCTCAATACCAGTATTTATACAATTACTGGTGTACCATCCAGTCATCCCGTAGCCATAGTAAATGCAACAACAAGCAGCAATATTACATATACAGGTGACCAAACTAAGCTATCTACGGTCGATAGTATTTCATACTACCATGGAGATGTTACAATCACAGTAGACGGTGATTTTGGTACAGCGAGTTTGTATTCCCCAACCAGTAACGGGGGTGGAGAAGATCTACTAATATTCTCTAGTGATTGTACTTCACCCCCACAAATACTGTGCTTAGTTCCCAGTTCAGCCATGGAGG
>Ga0209632_10002782_pt1 | contig 16614 bp, 5 predicted proteins | sample COG_10_FD_184754 | JGI IMG/M metagenome (GOLD analysis project Ga0209632, IMG submission 184754) | Pelagic Microbial community sample from North Sea - COGITO 998_met_10 (SPAdes) (version 2) | ecosystem: Environmental > Aquatic > Marine > Neritic zone/Coastal water | place: Helgoland, sampling... | reverse complement strand
CCTTCTTGACCACACATAATATTAGCGGAGACTCCACGCATATGATCAAGTTCAGCATGTCGTGCCGCTTTTAAAAACATTTCAGGTGTTTCTTCAAATGATGCTTTTGCAATGGGACCAATATCATCATTGTTTATTCCATGTCTAAATATGGAGCACAATTTAATAGATGCTGTCATTCTATCACAAAGTAGGTCCATGTGATGAGAATTGATGTATGTGCCATCAAACTCAATAACTTCAGCCAATTCATTGTATATAGATTGCCTAACAGCTTCTATTCCAAATATTTTGTATATTTCTATAATATCATTACTGTAAGTACGTGTTTGATCAATAAAGTCAAGTGAAATTACATCTAACAAGTTAGTTCCAACAGTATCCAAAACCCATATTTCTTCTTTTTTAAAGTTTCCTTCATCATAAACTACATTGTCGGTTATTTTTCTAAGAATAACTTTGCTTACATTTTTGACACCTTTTAATACAATAGAGTTAAGCAATTGTTCTTGAAAATTTTTCAATATGTATATATCATCGGATTGGTCTAGTGTCTGTTTTTTCTTTTTTTTATTTTGTAATATGTTATTCATTCTTAGGCGCATTACAAGATTGTTGTCATTAAAATCTGAATAAACACATGATATTTCATCTTTATAACCATTTTTAATAACATAATTAACGTCATCCATATTTATGTTTTTATCAAGCATACTTTCTTTGTTAAGTGTAATTCTTAATACCCATTTAGACTTATTAGATGAATCGTCTCCATACGCATCGTCAATGCATTCCGTCATCATATCCTGAAACTCTTTATGTTGCGACAACAGGGTCCTATCTTCTTCAATCAATGTATTCATATCATCGGGATCAAACAAAATCTCCACACATTTCGTGATGTCATATAATTTGGTGTGTTCTAATATATGTATGTATTCTTGGGCTTTGTTTTTATTGGTTTGTTCATACTCTTTTAAATAAATGGTGATGGATGGATTTTTAGGATTTTCTGACAAAGACAATATTTCCTCAATGCGCGGAACACCTCTTGTTACGTTAGATTTACTTGCAACGCCTGCAAAATGAAATGTATTGAGTGTCATTTGTGTAGTAGGTTCACCGATAGACTGTGCCGATATCATACCGCACATGTCTCCTGGTGGAATAATGGATCGTTTATATTGCAATATAATAAATTCTACAAGAGAAATTAAAGATTTACGATTAAAATGTTTAACAATCAACAAATCATTTGGATAAAGATAATAGTAATACATAGTTTTAAACAATTCGGTTGGTTTGTAGTAATAGCTATTATCAAGTTTTTCAATTCCTTCTTCAATAATATCAAATGCCTCAACAGGTGTTATATCTGATTTAGATGTAGATACTATATTAAGTTGGTTTTTAATGTTATTAATGATGTAACTAAATGCAACAGGTATATGAACGGTAGTATTATCTGTATTTTTAAATATATATTTTATAATTTCAGAACGTTTTTCAATCATGAAGTCGATATACTGTTTTTCTTTTTGTTTGAGATCTTTCTGTTTTTTATAACGCTTTAATGCTTGTGGTGTAAAGGTTAATTTAAGTAGGTCATTGTCGACTGGGAATGTGAAATACATATATATTTCATCTAATGACATTTTGCAAATAGGTATTTGTTGATTTTCCACTTTTGTAGTATCCATATTATCATCACCGTATTTAAACTGTACTATTTTTCCTTTGTTATTTCTTACGGTTCCATCGTATGCGGCATATATATCTTCCATACCTTTAATCAACCTTCTTTGAATGTAACCTGTCTGAGATGTTTTTACTGCTGTATCGATGAGTCCAACACGACCACCCATTGCATGAAAGAATAGTTCTTCAGGTGTCAGACCCTCTATAAATGAATTTTCAACAAATCCACGCGCGTTGGGTGAATCATCGTATTTTGTAAAATGCGGTAGTGTTCTGCTGTCAAACCCATAAGGAATTCGTTTTCCGTCAACATTCTGTTGACCCAAACAAGATATCATTTGTGATATATTAATATCACTACCCTTTGAACCCGCATTAACCATAATAACAAAACGATTATCTGAACTTAAACTTTCTTTACCAATCTTACCTGCTTTTGCATTTGCTTCATTAAGAATATTATTAATTCGTGTTTCAAATTCTTCTACATTTGTTTTACCAGTGTTATTCTCAAAAACACCAAGGTGTGTTTCGTCAATAAGTTCTTTCACCTCGCGCTTTTTATCAATAATTACTTGAGAAATTTTATCATTTGTTTTCTTATCCGCAATCAAGTCGCTTATTCCAACACTATATCCACTCAGTTTCATGTATTCATTCACAATAAATTGGATATTATCTACAAAATTAGCGGATACCATAGCAGAATAATCATTATATATTCTTTGAATGAGACCTTTTGAACCCGATCCCAATACACTTTTATCTATTTGACCTCTAACATATTTTCCATTTTTAATTTCAAGAATATTATTGCTAACTTTTTTATCTTCAAAATCTTTAAATGCCTTTGTTTTTTGATACATAGAAATCGGTGGAATAATTTGTGATAGTAAATCAAAATTTGTCAACATATTTTTTTTTGAAAAGATAGATTCGTCAAACGAGTTAACATTAATCAACATGGACATTGCATCTCTAGGTGTAAAATTAATATTTTCTCTTGAGAAACGATAACATCCAAGTAAAGAATCCTGAAATATACCAATGATAGATTGATTGTTTGCTGGACTAATAATTTGATATGGAACCGCTGCAAGATTCCGTAGTTCTGTTTCGGCTTCTACATCTTGTGGCATATGCAGATTCATTTCATCACCATCAAAATCTGCATTATATGGTTTTGTGCAACCAACATTCATCCGGAAAGTATCGCCTTTTGGCAAAACTTTTGCGATGTGGCACATCATACTCATTCTATGAAGTGTAGGTTGTCTGTTAAATAGAATGGCATCGCCATCCATCATATGTCTATGAACAATATCGCCATTTTGTAGTTTAATTGAATTTCTGTCTATGTATCTTAAAGAAATATTATCGCCATTTTTCTTTTCTAATATTTTAGCACCTGGATAAACGTCAGGACCATTTTGCACAAGTTTTAATAGGAAACCTTTATTTTTATCGTTGACATATACTGGTTTTGTAATATTTTTTGCAACTTTAAGAGGAATACCCAGCTCTTTAATAGATAAGTTAGGGTCAGGTGTAATGACCGAACGAGCACTAAAATCAACACGTTTCCCCATTAAGTTGCCTCTTACACGACCTTGTTTTCCACTAAGACGCTCTTTAATGGCCTTAAGTTGTCGCCCGGAACGTTGGGCAACAGATGCTACACCAGGAATTTTATTATCTACCATTGTTGCAACATAATATTGTAGAACCATTGCCCAGTCTTCAATAACAGTTGCGGTAGCATTTTGCTGAATTTTTTCCTCAAGCGTTTTATTAGCTTTTATAATATTTACCAAAATATGACTTAAGTCATCTTCACTTCTTTGTTGTGCATCATGTTTTACTGATGGTCTTACCGAAGGCGGTGGTACGGCCAGTGTTTGACAAATCATCCAATCGGGTCTTGAGAAGACCGAACTAAAACCCATAAAATTAACGTCTTCGTCAGATATTCTTCTAAATATTTTTAATACCATTTCAGGGGTAAGTTTCATAGTTAGATTATCAGAATTTTGAACTGTCGTTCCTTCCATAGTTTCCCATTCCGCAAAAATGGTTGATAGCCCTTCTTTTTTAATTTTGGCTGGTTGTCGGCACCCACAACCGTCGTTTGTGCAATCACCGCAACGTTTTACCTTACTTGCCAAAGCAAATACGGCATTCCATCTTTTTTCACTATTGTGATTGAGCAAAGCTTTATGTATTTCTTTACTAATTAACAATTTGCTACATTTAATACATACACACCTCAATACTTTTAGAATTGTAGTCAAATACTGTATATAATACACAGGTTTTGCTAACTCTATATGACCGAAGTATCCAGGTGTATTAATATAATTGTGTCCATCAGTTGGACATATAAAACCAGGTTCTAAAACACCCATTCTTGGGTCAAACAATCCATTTATTACAGGTTTTCCATTTACAAATGTATCACGTGAGGTAATATTTGCTACTGATTGTTTTCTAATTTCTTCTGCGGACAGAATACTAAACTGGATACCTATGATTTTAGAACATTCGGGTTTTTTCTCCATAACCTCCTTATATTTATACAATAATATTTAGATTGTTTCAATTTATATTTATATTCAAATATAAATTGAAACAAAATAATATAAATATTTTTCAGAAGTAAATAAATATGAGCAACAACAAAGATAAAAAGGGTTCAAAATCGAAATATAATCTTAGAAATAAGAAAAATGATGATAAAACTAAACTAAAAAAGGGTTCAAGAGACCCTGATTCTGAACCCGAAGAAGAAGATACATCCGATGAAGAAATAGATATGAAAGAGTATCGCAAACTATTGTCAACAATGTTTCCTTCTAAATATATGAAAGATAAAACTAAAAAATCTAAAAAGAGTAAAGGAAAACGTCGTAAAGATGATGATGAAGATGATGATGATGATGACGATGATGAAGAATATGAAGATGAAGATGAAGATGAAGATGAAGAAGATGATGATGAAGATTGGGAAACTGAAGACGATGATGATGATGAAGATCTAGAAGATATTATTAAAAAGAAAGGCGATCATTTTAATATTATTTTCACAATCGGAGGAAACGAAGATGAAGATGAAGATGAAGATGAAGATGAAGATGAAGATGAAGATGAAGATGAAGATGAAGATGAAGATGAAGATGAAGATGAAGATGAAGATGAAGATGAAGATAAAAACATTAAGAAAGATAAAAACATTAAGAAAGATAAAAAAGATAAAAAGATTGACGATCTTGATTTCCTGACAAATATTAGGGATGTTATTAAAGCAAATAAAAAAAAGGGTAAACTAAGTAGTGTATTGAAGGATTATGAGGAATGTATTGATGATGACATTAAATGTCTTAAAAAGAAAGAAACAAAGAAGGAAAGTAAAGTTAAAAATAAAAATTACAAAAAATTTAATAAATTGGTAAGGAGCAAAGATGTATTAAATGATTTTAAATATTTTAAAAAAATGAGTGTAGAAGATCAGTCAAAGGTCATTAAACAACTGAAAGCGGTAAGCAGTATATCAAGTTCAACAAAGCCTTATCGTATTTCGTTGCTTGAATCAGATATGCCGGATTTGTATAAGTCGATTGCATTGCGTAAAATAAATACACTAAGATATATGGCTCCAGGGGAGGGAGAGTATAACAAAGTGAAGAATTGGGTGGATACATTTATGCAAATTCCTTTTAATAAATATTGTAATTTGCCGATCAATATTTCAGATGGAACAGAAAAATGTCATGAATTTATGGAAAAAGCGAAAAGTAATCTTGACGCGGCGGCATATGGTCTAAATGATGCCAAGATGCAGATTATGCAGTTTATAGGTCAACTTATAGCAAATCCTACATCGGTAGGAACTGCTATAGCAATTAAAGGTCCAATGGGTACTGGAAAAACGACTCTTGTAAAAGAAGGTATTAGTAAAATTCTAGATAGACCATTTGAATTTATTGCATTGGGTGGTGCCACAGATAGTAGTTTTCTAGAGGGACACTCATACACATATGAAGGTTCAACTTGGGGTAAAATAGTTGATATTCTAATTAAGAGTAAATGCATGAATCCAGTTATTTATTTTGACGAACTTGATAAGGTTAGTGATACACCTAAAGGAGAAGAGATTATTGGTATCTTGACACATTTGACAGATACCACACAGAATAGCGGATTTCACGATAAGTACTTTTCAGAAATAGACTTTGACCTAAGTAAGGTATTGTTTATATTTAGTTATAACGACGAAGATAAGATTAATCCAATTTTAAAAGATAGAATGTATCGTATTCAAACGAATGGATATGACAATAAGCAAAAGATTATCATAGCAAACAATTATCTTGTTCCTAAAGTAATGAGTAATGTTAATTTTAATAAAGAAGACATTACTATTTCGGATGATACACTTAAATATATTATGGATAATTATACAAATAAGGAAAAAGGTGTAAGAAATCTTAAAAGATGTATTGAAATTATTTACACAAAAATTAATCTATATAGGTTGATGAAACCTGATACCAACCTATTTGAGGAAGATGTATCACTAAGTGTAACCTTTCCATTTACGGTAACAACTGATGTAGTACAAAAACTAATAAAGAAAGAAGAAAACGATGAATATTATAAAAATTTCTACATGTAACCTATGCATTCCAAGAACTAGAATTGAATGGTGATATGGTTATATTATTAATGTTATTTTTATAATATTGTATTTTTTTATTGGTTAATTTATCTTCTGCATTTTCAGGATGCAATGTTAAATTATTCATGTAATCTACGTTAAGTCCATTAATGGTTGGTTTGTAGCCATAACAGTTAGCACCATATTTATTACCTTGATTGGCGACGAACCCGCCATTAATACCTGGTCTTCCGCAGCTGTTTTTATGTTTCCCTGTTTTTTGTAGTTTATTCCATGTAGAATATTGTGTTGGAAACAATGCCATTTGCTTTTCGGACCATCCGTAACTACACCATTCGGCACCACTCTTATATGCATCGTCAATATTTTTAATGCTTGCTAGGTCTGCGTCATACGCCTTGCAAACGGATTTAGCATCTTCATATGTGTATATATTTTCAGGTAAATGAAATACTTCTTTCTTTTTTTTAATTATATTAGGTGGTGTTTTTTTTTCATTTTCAATTACTATATCGATTTCTGGGTCAGCATTTTCAATGCCGGTTAGTTTAGCACTTATATTAATGCCAAGTATATAGTTAATTATAACCATTGTCATTACAACAAGACTGAAAGCTATTATGATTATTTCTATTAATTTATAGAGAGGGTTTTTATCATTGTTATCATTTGACGATGATTTGTACATGGATGTATTAAAAATACTAAAAAAAACAAATAAAACGATAATGGATATAAATGCCAGTATATATGTTGAATAGTTGACCTTTACTTTGTTGGATTTAATTATTGATAAATCTCGTGGTCTGCTGTCTGCCGCGTAATTTAAACCAGGAAAATTACTAAAATAACTATTAAAACTTTTCATATAATCAGTCATTCTATATATAGTATTAAGTTTTTTTTCTATAAAATAGACAGTATGCCTTTGATGCTACTATCTTACTTTTATCTTTTACCTCAATAACATCCATATCATCGTATAAATACCATTTACCATTTTGGTTTTTTATATAAGCATTGTAATGACCGCCCTCGGTTCCACCAATATGATTACAAACTCCTATTAGATCATAAACATATGAATCAGGGTTGTATCCTTCAACATAGGATGTCATGTCTAGATTATCTATTAGAAAATCAATATGTGTATTATTTTTTTTTAATGTTTGTGTAAAACGTTTAATATCTATAATCATTATTTTAGGTAAGCTCCAAAATCTGAATTTTTTTATTACATTTTCTTTTACATTTTTTTTTTCATTATACCATGCATTATCGCCTTCCAGTAGTTCTTCTTCTAAATAATTATCAAAACAATTATATAAGGTAGGCGTGTCTACATTGGGTATAGACAGACTAATATTCATAAAGGGTTCAGGTGTAGAACTTAGTATTTCACTTTCACCGACAGAAACAATATTGGATACATGTATTCCATAAAAGTATGTTAATATTTCAGAAAATTCTTTTTTATACATTGTTTTCATCATTTCGTAGCAAGTTTTAGCAATTTTATCTCTTTCATTTATAATAGAACCATCTATGGTCATATTAACCTCTCTTGCTAAGGCGGTATGAAAACAATCAATAATAAATAGAAGAAATTCGGGCAAATCATTTTGTGCTATACCCGTAAATATGTCTTTGTCTTTAATGTGTGATATTTTCCTTACAGCATTAATAAATCGCCCAGGACATATAGAACAATTTTTATTAAAAATCATTTGTCTTAAACCATTGGCTTCGATCAATAAGATACTTTCGGGTTTATTATTTAATTTTTTTAAAAGGTTTTCGTTATCAAATAAGATATTTAGTTCATTAATATTAAATAAGCATTGCATGGCAGAATTAATAAAACACGTGTTTCCTAAATTTTGAAGACCTGACAATCCTTTATCAGCATACCCATCCATTATTTATACTGGAATATTAATATTTAAACATATTTTGTTATATTATAATATGAATATGAATACAAATATGAATACAAATATGAATACAAATATGAATACAAATATGAATACAAATACAAATTTATTAATGAATTATATTAATTATTCTAGAGAAAATCAACGAATTTATCGTTACATTTTAGAGAATACATGTGATAACGATCGTAACATAAGCAATTTTATATCAAGGGAGATGGAAATACGCAATAGAAATACAAGAAATCGTATATACACAACACATAATAGACCTATTCGACAATTTAATGCTGATAGATTTAATACCGACAGATTTAATGCTGATAGATTTAATACCGACAGATTTAATGCTGACGGATTAAACAATTTACCGACGAATACTATACCAGCATTTTTTTCACCTGTTAGAGTATCACCGACATTTAATCAGATAAACGCTTCAACTACAACCTCAAACTATTCAGAATTGTCTCAGGAAGAAAGAGAGCGATATACCAATTGTTCGATAACATTAAATAACTTTACGGACGATACTCGTGTTATGAAAATTAATCATTGTGGTCATATATTTTCAGAGGAAGGTTTAAGAAGACATTTTAACAATAGTGTGACGTGCCCTATATGTAGGCACGATATAATAGAACAAGACAATTCGGCACGCTTATTGACTGCTTTACGTGGCGGATTAGAGGAAGCACTTATTGATAACTCATTTAACGTTGATATATCCAACGATACCTTGATTATATCATATTCGTTATATGGTAATTACAATTAAAATTGAATATAACTATATTTTTATAAGATATAATTATACTAATGTTGCACGACGTAAAATTAATTGATTTTAAAACGTCTGAAATAAGCACTGAAAAACAGCAATTTGGTAAATGTAATTTGATATTCAGGATTCAGATGTTTGGTATAAATGAAAAGGGCGAAACATTCTCTATTTTCGTAGATGATTTTAAACCGTTCTTTTATATAAAAACACCGGAAAAATGGAATAGGAAAAACGTAAACGAATTTACTAATTATTTAAAGATGCAGATAGGTGAATATTATGAGGATAGTATATCGGCAACATTATTTATAACAAAAAAGAAATTATATGGTTTTGATGCACAGACATATCATAAATTTATGCTAATACGATTTCATAATATGCGATGTTATAACAAAGTGAAGAATATGTGGTATCATGAGGATAAAGAAAAAGAAAATAGATTTGATAAATCGCGTGGCGCTTGGTGCTTGAAACCTCAAGGATTTAAATATAAGAAAAATGAACCAAGTTTATATTTGTATGAATCAAATATAGCACCTATTTTGAAATTCTTTCATAGAATGAATATAAGTCCATCTGGATGGATTCAAGTAGATTCAAATAATATTGAAAAGTGCAACAATAAACAGACCAATTGCAAGTATGAGTTTTCAGTTCCGTTTTTAAAAATTGTATCTCTTACCGAAAAAGAGACGATGGTCCCGTATAAAATATGTAGTTTTGATATAGAAGCTAGTAGTAGTCATGGTGATTTTCCATTGGCAATAAAAAAATACAAGAAAAATGCTTACAACTTTATGGAAATTTTCGATAAATCAGACATTACAAAAAGTAGTATTCTTGAAATGCTGATAACAAGATTTATAAAAACCATGTTTGGATACGAGAACATGAAGGATGTAGATAATGTTTATCCTAAAATTATGCCAACTGAGACTGAATTAGAAGGTATAATAAGTAATATTTTAGATAAGAATATATCGCAATTTAAAGTAGACACCGAAGAATTGATAGAAGAGGAAGAGGTGGAGGATGATGAAGAGAATCAGGATGAGATGAAAAAGACGCGAGCACGAAAATGTAATAATGATAAAACGATTATAGAAAATTTACTTGATAATTATGTGCGTGAACGTAAGGTTGAGATAATTAAACGTGCATTTAATAGTGAACTTCCTTCGCTTGAAGGAGATAAGGTTACGTTTATTGGATCAACATTTATTAAATATGGCGAAGATAAACCTTATTTAAATCATTGTATTGCGTTGGATACATGTAGTGACATTGAAGGTGCTGAAATAGAATGTTATAAAAAAGAAAAGCACGTATTGCTTGCATGGCAAAAATTAATACAACGTGAAGATCCGGATATTATTATTGGTTATAATATTTTTGGATTTGATTATTCGTTCTTGTTCGACAGAGCACTAGAGCATGGGGATGGATGTGTAGAAAAGTTTCTAAAACTGACGCGAAATATAAATGATTCCGCGGGTATGCCACCCGACCCAACAGGTTGGCGACAACAAACAAAATGGAAAATACAAGAAACAACTACATTTCTTGCAAGTGGGGAACATAATTTAAGGTATTTTGATATGACAGGGCGTCTACAAATAGATTTATATAATTTATTCAGAAGGGATTACAATATGGATTCTTACAAATTAGATTTTGTCTCAGGATATTTCATTGGAGATATTGTAAAATCTCTTGAATACAAGGATAATAAAACGATAATTCATAGTAAAAATTTACATGGTTTGGAAAACAATAATTATGTTGTTTTTGAAGAAATAGGGCATTCAAGTGATATGTATTTGGAAGGTCGTAAATTTTCAATAAGCAATTTGGATTCAAATGCAGGAACATTTGAGATTAATGCAATAATAGAACCGGACATGAATAAACAGGTTAAATGGTGTTTGGCAAAAGACGATGTCAGTCCGCAAGACATCTTTAATTTAACAAATAAAGGTCCCGAAGAGCGTGCAATTGTAGCGAAATATTGTATTCAGGATTGTAATTTAGTGCAAAATCTGTTAAGCAAGATAGATGTCATAACAGGATTTATAGAAATGGCGAATATTTGTAGTGTTCCGATGAGTTATTTAGTTTTGAGAGGACAAGGAATAAAGCTAACCAGTTTTATAGCTAAAAAATGTCGCGAAAAAGAAGTAGCTATTCCAGTATTGGAAAAATGTTCGGATGATGACGGATATGAAGGGGCAATCGTGTTAGAACCAAAGTGTAATATTTATACAGATGACGATCCGGTTGCAGTATGTGATTACAGTTCGTTATATCCTTCGTCTATGATAAGTGAGAATATTTCGCATGATAGTAAGGTTTGGACAAAAGAATATAATTTGGAAGGTGAATTAATATGTGAGACAGGTGACAAGGATTGTAGTGGTAATTATATGTACGATAATTTAAAAAATTATAAGTATGTAGATATAACATATGATACATATGAAAAGATAAGAAAGACGCCAAAGGGCGCGGAAATTAAAATAAAAAAGGGATATAAAATTTGTCGTTTTGCACAATTTCCACATGGATATGCTGTTATGCCTTCTGTATTAGATGAATTGTTGGCTGCGCGAAAAGCAACGAAAAAACTTATCAAAACAGCTCCAAATGAGTTTATGGCAAATATTTATGATAAGCGTCAGTTGTCTATTAAACTTACAGCAAATTCATTATACGGTCAATGTGGTGCTAAGACAAGCACGTTCTATGAAAAAGACGTAGCCGCATCAACAACGGCAACGGGTAGAAAGTTATTAATATATGCCAAAAACATTGTGGAATCGGTTTATAAAGATAAGGTCTGTAGTACGAGTAAAGGAGAGGTTAGAGTTGACGCGGAATATGTTTATGGAGATACTGATTCGGTGTTCTTTAAATTTAACCCTACAGATCTTGACAATAATAAAATAGTAGGTAAAGATGCCTTACAAATTACTATTGAATTGGCACAAGAAGCAGGTGAATTGGCGACGAAATTTTTAAAATATCCACATGATCTTGAATATGAAAAAACATTTATGCCATTCATATTGTTATCAAAGAAGCGTTATGTAGGCATGTTATATGAAACCGATATAAATAAATGTAAGCGTAAAAGTATGGGAATAGTATTAAAACGAAGAGACAATGCTCCGATAGTGAAGGATGTTTATGGTGGTATAGTAGATATTCTGATGAAAGAACAAAATATAAATAAAGCGATATCGTTTACGAAAGATTCTATTGCGGAACTCACAACGGGAAAAACACCATTAGATAAACTAGTTATTACAAAATCGCTTCGTTCAAATTATAAAAACCCGAACCAAATTGCTCATAAGGTATTGGCGGAAAGAATTGGTAAACGTGACCCAGGTAATAAACCAAAGGCGGGTGACCGCATCAAGTTTGCATATATTAAAAGCGATGAAAAATTGCAAGGAAACAGAATAGAACTACCTGAATATATTAAAGAAAATAAACTAGAAATAGATTACTCGCATTATATTACAAATCAAATAATGAAACCATGTCAACAATTGTTTGCATTGGTCTTGGAAAAATTGCCTGAATATGAAGAAAGAGAATCTAATTATGGAAAAAAACTTGAAATTATAAGACAAAAATATGGGGGAGACGAAGAGAAATTTGAAAAGAAAGAAGAAGAGTTAAGAGGTAAAGAAATCAAAGAAATTTTATTTGATTGCTTTATACCAAAGAAAACGAGGACTAAGAAAGGAACATCAATTGTTCCCTCATATATTCCATCAGATATTCCATCAGATGTTCCATCGTTTTATATCTAAGATTTAATAATAAGTTTTTTTGGTTTTCGTTTTTTTTTAGGTTTTTCATATGATACGGTATCTTTCATCCATTCTAATATAGGCTGTGCAGACGAGGACGTTATCAATCTTTTAAGATATTTATAAGGTTCAATATTTATACGATATCCATCATCATTATTATAAAGCAATGAATATTTGGGTATTTTATTTAGCTGAATAGAAGGTAGTTTTATAAAATAAAATTCATTAAGTCTTATTTCATTCAGTAATTTAAATGTTACCGGATCTCCCTTAGTTATCAATACAATAGGTAACTCATACACAATAGCTAATATTCTAATATCAAGTTCGGTTAAATAGTAATCACCTGTGATTATTAGCTCTTCTAACCTAATTTTATTTTGTAGTACTTTTTGTAATAAATATCGTTTGCCTTGAGTTTCTAATAATATTCTTATTTCATTTGTGTATGGTTTAAAAAAATTACCTGTGTATTCTCTTGCAAGAATAGCTTTTAAATCATTGACACTTACTTTTTCTTTTTTAAAATCATTAATAATGTCTACCATTATTCTAAAAGAACATTCTTCACTATTTTTGTAAGTTTGCATCATTGTTTTTGAATTAAATAATTTAGTAGAGAGTGTTTTACCAATTAAACTTAATGGTATTCTTTTCTTTGCCATAATACATTCTTCCAATTCTTCATCCAATTTTTTAGATAAAATCATATTGTTACTTAGATTCAAATGGACGTTTGGTTGAATATCATCAAATACATTATGTTTCGAATAATAATTAGATTGTCTCGGTATTAGATTTTCAAAATATTCTTGTGTTAAAAACATTTCTAATAAAATGATTTCGTCATCTTTTAGATTATAGTGGACTGGTTTTAATGATAAATATATTTGCGGTTTTAATATAAAGTTTCTTATAAAATTATATCTTAATAATTCATCAGATAATCTACCAAAATAGATTCTTTCATTGTCTATATTGGTTATTAAATGTTTTTTTGGTATAACTAATAAACATTTATTATCATCCATTAAACAAAATTTGTTATCATTACAATTAGGATTGTTATAACATGTCGTTAAATCATTAATGTAGTTAATTATTGTATCATCGTATCCCTCTGTAAATTTAATAAAATTGGTTGTTAGTTTTTTTAAAACAAAAACTAATTCATCTAATTTTTCTGTATATAATTTTTCCTTATCATTAATTATTTCTTCTATTGCTTTTCTGGTTTCATAATTTTCAGGATCTAATAACAATCCTTTTATGGTTATTCTAAAAACATTATAAAAATTGGTTTCTAACTTAATTTTTTTTACATACAATTCTCTTTCTACATCTTTTGTGTCACTTGTTAAGGTTTCAGAATCAACCATGATATGATTATAATCGCTGATTGGTTCTAATTCATCCATTACAGTATTGTCTTCAGGTGTTTCTATCATAACAAACTGGTTTGTTTCAGTAAGAATACCTACAACTAAATTATCTTCCAACACTTTTTTAACCGGTTTACAAGGTATTTTAATTTTTTTAGACAATTCCATTAAAAAATTTCTTGTTGATGTATAATCACTCCATATATCATCTGAATCCATGTATTTATATGGTATATCTAATAGAATGTTGGACTGTCGTGTAGGTACAAATCCTGTAAAGCCTTGATTTGTAACCATAAGTCCAATAACTTTACCATTATAATTAATAATTTGCATATCAACATCATAATCTATTGTTTTCAATAATTTTATAATTTCTATGGAAGATAAATTTTCTTTGAATTCATAAACCATATTACTTCGTTTAGGTTTACATTGTATTTCATAAATCTTTTTAATAAATTTAATGGCACGTTTTATGTTGGGTAAAAGATTCTTATCGTATTCGGAGAAAGCTTTCTTTATTTGTGTTTCATTATTTTCACCATTAATGTAAATGTATATAGGTTCATAATATTTATTATTTTTATACAGAAATACTGTGCTCTTATTAGTATTATATGAGTTATTTGAATAGAAGTTAGTTGGACAAATAACATTAATATCATTTGTTAAATCGTCATTTGTTTCTTCAAGTATAACTAAATTAATACCACGTGCAAATAATAATTCATTTGGACTTGTTATAATATCCCATAGATAAGTGTGGTCTATTATTATGCTATCATTTTTTAAATAAAGTATAAAATTAACATAAGCTTTTATAATGTTTGTAAGAGATTTTATTTGATTTTCATTTGAGAAATCTACGGTTTTATATAAATAAGATGTTCTATAATCGTTAATATCAACCTCTATATCATTATTATAGAAAATGGAAGGTAAATTTCCATTGTGAAAGGTTAAAAATGTATCCAAAGATAACGAGTTTATGATTCTATCTTTCATTTCTTTAATAGATAATACCTTATCTTTGGCTAATGAATCGGCAAAACATGCAATGAAAGATTGATTTTTGCTTGATTCAACACCCTTTCTTAAAATATATGGTTTGTATTTTATTATTTTATAATTATCACGACTGCTATCATTACTATCAAATCCGAAGAACACCTCTAGACTTAATGGTATATATCCCCATCTATTTTGTTCTAGGGGCATTTTTTCGGGACCTTTAATATATTCATCGTCTTTTACATTAAGTTTTAAAACCTTGGGTTTTTTTCTTTTATCACTATCGGTTAAGCATTCTTTCCTTCTTTCTTCCTGCGATTTACTATCCCATGCCTTAAAACAGCAGGGTACACATAATCCATCGGGATGCGAATCATCTTTTGTAAATCCTGGATATGTTGTAACGTAATTACCATCTTTATCGACATTTGGAGAATTATTGACATCTCTACCTTTGAATTCGTATATATAAGCGTCCTTAGGTACTTTTTTCGCACCAAATGGTATTACTTTACCACCACATTTACCGGCTTTAACATCTTCTTCCGTTAGCGAAACGTTATTCTTAAGACACCAGTATCTGGGACATATGTACCAATGTTGTTTAGATTTACTAGAACCATATCTAAGTGCTTCTTTATAAGAACCTGGATGTTCTTTGTCTATTTTAGCTTTTTCCTCATCAGTCAAAATAACTGGTTGTCGTCTATAATTTGATGGACATAATCTTGAATAGGCATTATATTTACCTTCTTTCTTTGTTAAAAACAATTTAGGATCTCTTTCCTGTAATCTTTTCTCAAAAGGGTTAGGATTTGATAATTTTAATCCTGTTAAATCTGTTTCCATATCGTCATCATCACTTTCATCGTCTCCACCACCTTTTATCTCTTCGTCTTCCTCGTCCTCTTCGTCTGAACTGAGTGGTGTAGGTGAATCAAAATCATCAATAACCATATCACCCACGTCCTCCACATCATCATCCTCCTCGTCCTCGATATCAATATCACCGACATCTTCCGTGTCTCCCGCGTCTTCTTCCTCGTCCTCGATATCAATATCACCGACATCTTCCGCGTCATCTTCCGCGTCTTCTTCCGCGACATCTTCCGCGTCTTCTTTCTCGTCTTCTTCCTCGTCCTCGATATCAATATCACCGACATCTTCCGCGTCATCTTCCGCGACATCTTCCGCGTCTTCTTCCGCGTCTTCTTCCGCGTCCTCGATATCAATATCACCGACATCTTCCGCGTCATCTTCCGCGACATCTTCCGCGTCTTCTTCCGCGTCTTCTTCCGCG
>Ga0209632_10002781_pt1 | contig 16618 bp, 19 predicted proteins | sample COG_10_FD_184754 | JGI IMG/M metagenome (GOLD analysis project Ga0209632, IMG submission 184754) | Pelagic Microbial community sample from North Sea - COGITO 998_met_10 (SPAdes) (version 2) | ecosystem: Environmental > Aquatic > Marine > Neritic zone/Coastal water | place: Helgoland, sampling... | reverse complement strand
GTTAGAATTATGAGAATAATGACAATCCAAATAGTAAGATTAGTTAAAAACTGCTTTAATTTAGAATTAGATTGTAGAAAAGCTGGGAGTACTAATAAGAGTATCCCTAGCATATAAACAAAGGGTAATATCTGATCTGCCATTTTAATACTTTAGCTTATATTATTAAATAGTACTTAAGATTTAGTAAATTATTTAGTTTTTAATAACTCTGGCATTTTTTCATTATTTAATGCCATTATCGTTCCAGGATGGATATCAATTATTTTCTTAGTTTCTAATGGAGATGTTGCTCCTAATAAATCTTTTTCTCCTTTAATAATGGCATTTGTTAATAACCATGCAAACTTGTCTGGAAAGCTAGGTTGAGCTAATAAAACTAAATCATCAAAGAAATATATGACCTTTGCATCTGCTGCACCATATTTCTTAAATACTCCCTTTCCTTCAATTAATGATTTTGCATTTTTTTTTGAGAGTAATAATAAAGGCATTTGGTTTGTGGAAAATAACCCTTGAACTCGTCTAAAAGTTTTAGCACGTGCTGCACGTGAGCTTGCTTCGGGTAATTGTTTATTTATTACATCGACTAATATTTTTGAATAAGGGTAAGTTGGAGCATCTTCTCTTGTGCTCATTATTAATAAATGTTGCTCTCTATAAGCTAGATACTGACCCCACGGTGAATGGGCTGCAAATAGTAAATAAATAAATAAATATACTATTATATTTGAAATTTTTTTATTATTTTTCATGATTTATGGTTTTAAAAAAAGGCGCTTTAAAATAAATAAAGCGCCTTTAAATTTTTATTTTAACTTAGTTTCTATACTTGTCAAAAACATCCATGTTTAAGACAGCTGAAACGATAAAGTTAGGAACATCCACTACTTGACCAACTCTAAGGTCTACAGCAACAGAACATAATATGTATGCTTGCTCCTTAGTTAACCCATGTTCTTTAACAAGATAATCAATCATTTGCATTAAAGCATGTCTTGCTGAGATAGTTAAATCTTCTGAAGCATTAGTTAAGTTAGCAAGCGTACTTGAGTCCAAATATTTATGAGAAGGAGGAATTTCTCCTTTTCCTTTTATTGGTATACCCAGTGTTTGATAATATCTAGTTGGTTCCATATCAATTATTTGATCATTACCAATCGTTACAGGCATGTCCATATCTGTTCCTTTGCCTTTAAGTATTTTAACTGTAACAGTTATAACACTTCCCATCTCGATTGCTGTTCCAGAAACTTCACCATCTCCTTGAGCATAGTGAATATCACCTGCAAACAAACCACATCCATCTATAAAACATGGAAATATTATCTTGGTTCCTATTTGCTGTTGTTGAACATCCATGTTTCCACCATTTTCTCTTGGTGGGATTGTTCTTAAACAGTCATCTTTATGAGAACCTTTTTCACCACAAATATTAGCTGGCAACGCTCCGCCTGCAGAGGGTCCTAACACCACCCCACTTGCTGCTGCTAAATCTGCTTCTCTAGATTTCCATTTTTTAATTTCCGGTTCTCCTGGCAATACACCTAATGATCCTGGAAACGCTTCATAAGGAATTGTAATACCTGGCATTCCATCTGAAACAGCTCCAATTCTTGTTAGTCTCCAATTTACAATGTATGGGTCTGGAAAAACATCTCTTAAAAATCCAAATCCAGGTGCAATTACTGTATAGCCATATTCATCTGGAGCTATATCAATTACTGTAACTTCTAAAGCATCTCCTCTTTTAGCACCATTTATATGAATGGGACCAGTCATCGGATGGATTAGACCTAAGTCTACTGTAGCTAAATCATCAGGAGTAGAATCTAATCTAAAACCTGTATCTAAAGCATCACGAGTATGAAGTATGATCATATCTCCAGGATTTGCTTTTGCTACTGGTGGGATTTTTGGGTGGTATCTATTAAAACAATTTTTATCATCCACACAATGATCTCCTGACTTTGTAACTTCAACTTTTTTCATCCACTTTTGATCTGTGGTGTCAGCTGAAGCATAAAAGCTAGAAAAAACTGTGACAACTATTATGTAAAGTATTTTTTTTAACATTTTATCTCCTATTTTATTCAAAAACCTAACAAATAAACCTTCGGTGATAAAGATAAATAAGTATCACTTTAAAAGGAAAAAATAAAAATGTTCACTTATCAAGTGTACTAATTAACGATGTTTCCTAATAATACGTTCATTTTGCTTTATTTTATCAAAGGTTTTCTCAATTATTTTAGCTTTTGGTCTTAACTCTTTATTGCTATCTTTTTCTAACAAATTTGCCCCAGCTGTTTTATTAAATCCATCTATTCTTTTAAAATATTCTTTGTTTTTAGATTGTGATTTACTGTACCAAAGGTCTTTTAATTGTTTAGTATAATCTTCAAGTTTACTCTTATCCCAAGTAATATTTTCTTGTTTTCTCATCAAATTATAAAATTGGATGAAGTCTTTTGATTTAACCCACTGTCTAATTATATGAGTAAGTGTTTTATCTTTATTTTCTGGATCAAGTTGTTTTTGTGTAACGATCGCAATAATATTTAACGAGTAAGAAGCTCTATTAACATCGTAATTAGATGCATTCCCTTGGTCACACCCCTTTAATAAGCTTAATACTTTTTCAAGATCACTGTCTGAATGTGTTAAGTATTCAATAACCTTATCCCACTTATCTTTTGCAACTTTAGCCATTCATAAAATTTATTACTTATTTAAACTATTATATAGCTTAATTATTTTCTCGCTCATGCTCTAAGCTATGTTTTTTATAGATTTCTTTAAATTCTACTAAACTAATGGAATTATCCTTATCTAAATCCATTTCTTTAAATAATTCTTCTTTAGATCCATGCTCATCATCACTGCTATGATTATCATCGCTGTGCTTTGCGTAAGTTTCATTAAACTCAATTAGACTAATATATTTATTATTATCTAGATCCATTTCTTTAAATAAATCATCGCTCATGCCATGTTTTTTATGTGCATGATCTTTCTCTGCATAAGCGTTGCCACTCAACATTATGCCTAGAACGATGATCGATAAAAGGTTTTTCATTTATTTTTTAAATGTTTTAACTAGATCGTCAGACGATCTTGCAAGTAATGTTGAGTCAGTTCCACAGGCAACAAAATCAAAACCCATATCAATACATCTTTGTACTAAATCTTTTCTACCAATTAAAGTACCTACGGGTTTGTTGTTTTTTTTAATTTCTTTAACTGCTTTTTCGATCAATTTCCAAAGATCTATATTGTCAAAATCACCAATAATTCCCATATCTGCAGATAAGTCTGCTGGTCCAATAAATAATCCTGAAACACCTTCTGTATTAGCAATTGATGATAAGTTCTCTATTGATTTTTTAGTTTCAAGTTGAGGAATTAAACATATGTTTTCTTCAATAAATGTAATGTAATCTTTAATTCTTCCATAATCATTGCCTCTTTGAGATAAGGCAACTCCTCTTATTCCTTTTGGGGGATATAAGCATGCCTTAACAGCATTTAATGCTTCTTCTTTTGTATTAACCATAGGTATGATTAATGAATTTAACCCACTATCTAAAAGTGGTTTTATTAACACTGGATCATTCCAAGCAGGTCTAACTATGACAGATGTTTTACCTCTAGACTCTATAGCCTGAGTTTGACTTAAAACTGAGTTAATTGTATTTCCCGAGTGTTCCATATCCAAAAGAATCCAATCAAAACCAGCACCACCAATAGTATCTGCTGAAATTTCACTTCCAAGGTTAGACCAAAGACCTAATTGAAAACTGTTTTTTAGGATATTTTGTTTAAATATATTTTTCATATTAAATAATTTGTAACATTTTTTTTTGTTTGATTGATAGATTAATTTTTTCTAACAATTTGATATTATTATACGCTTCTTTTAAAGTAATTGGGTATTTGTTATGATTTTTAAAGGCTTTAACAAATGTTTCTAATTCTATTTTTTCTGTATTAATTTTTTTTATTTTAACACACTTAGATTTTTCATTAATCATTTTGATAAAGAGATTATGTTCATCTCTTAATTCAATCCACCCTTTAGTGCCAAAAACTTGAAATCGCCATATATCAGCAGTAGCAGTTATAGTGCTTAAGTAACCAGTTTGACCACTTTTAAATTCTAAAATTATATCAGTGGTATCATCCATATCATTTTTTAAAAATTGTTTTTTACTTCTTGCTTGAACACTTTTAACTTCACCCAGTAAACTTATCATTAAATCTGTCATGTGAATTCCTTTACCTGTCATGCCCCCTGCTGGACTCTCTTTAGAGTTGGACCGCCATCCACTTTTAGCATGTCTAAAACCACTTGGACCAGAAAAGTTTGCTTCTACATGAAGTATGTTTCCCAACTTACCCATTTTAATAATCTTTTTTAAATACAAAAATGTATTTAAAAATCTTCTATTTTGTCCAACTGCTAATAAAATATTATTTTTTTTTGTATAAAGAATAGCTTTTTTTGCGTCACTGGATTTTAAAGCTAAAGGTTTTTCAACAAAAATTGGTTTTTTAAATTTAGAATATTCTATAATTTGCTTCGTATGAATTGAATGAGGTGTGCATAATACAATGCCATCAACTTTTTCTGATGCAATAGCCTCTCTAACAGATTTAAAGCTTTTTAATTTATACTTATGACATAGAGATTTAATTGAAGTAGGGTTACGAGAAACTACAGTTGTAAATTTGGCAACTTTACTTTTTGCAAGAGATTTAACTAAAATCTCTCCCCATTTTCCAAGGCCCTGTATAAGGAGTTTTTTCATTAAATTTTAATTTTTTTATAATTTACTATTAAATTTTTATCAAATGATTTTGAGAAAAAATTTACAACATTTTGACAGCACGACATGGACATTTTTATAATTGCTTCGTTTGTGTAAGCTGCAGAATGGGGTGATAAAACTACATTAGGAGTATTTAATAAAAAATTTTCACTCTGTGGCGGCTCTGGGTTAAATACGTCCAAGCAGGCACCTTTTATTTGTTTTTGTTTTATAGCTTCTGAAAGGTCATTTTCATTAATCAATTCCCCCCTTGAAGTGTTTATAATAATGGAGGAATTCTTCATTGCATCAAATTGTTTCTTTTCAAATAAAGCTGGTTTGCCCAATTCATGAGGGCTGTGCAGAGAAACAAAATCCATTAGCGGAAGAAAGTCTTCAAAATTATTTGAAAAATTTATTTGATCGTCAATATCAGACTTGTTTATAAATTTATCTGCTACAAAAATATTCATACCAAATGCACTACATAAATTAGAAAATTTTTTACCAATTCTACCATATCCAATGATTAAAATATTTTTTCCAAAAAGCTCTACTGCTTTATAACTATCTCTAATCTTAAAATTATTATTTTTTACTGAATTATTGTGTTCTATGATATTTTTTGCATTCGAAATCATAAAAGCAAAAGCATGCTCAGCTACTGCTGTTGAGTTAACATCTTCAGTAATAAATAATGGAATATTGTTTTCAGATAGTTTGTCAATATTTACGGTATTATAACCAACACCATGTCTTGAAACTATTTTAAGTTTTTTTGAGGCATTAATAAAACTTTCATCAATAGGAGTCATTCTTACAATAACAGCATCTACATCATTACAAATTTTTAAAATGTTTTTTGGTTTATCCTCTTCTAAAATTACTTCAAAGTTTTTTTGCTCATTAATTAAATTTATTCCACTAGTGTGAATTTTACCTAATATTAAAACTTTTATTTTCATATGGATGGTCCGAATCTACTTATATTGGTTTCTAAATAATTATTTTTTTCAGAGGCAGTGGTCTTTCCTTTAATAACATTGATGATTTCTTTTTCAATCTTAAGTGACCCTATATTATAATTTAAAGTTTCTAAAATTTCAGACAAGTCTATGTCTATAAGATCTTTGAATTTTTTGAATGTATGTTTGTTTGCTGTAACTTTAATTGTTGGTGCGATTGGATTTCCAACTGGGTTACCTCCACCTGTAGTAAATATAATTACATGACAACCAGAAGCGACTAAGCTTGTTAAATTTTCTACAGCAGCTGCAGGAGCATCCAGTAGGTACAAACCTTTATTTTTTAATCTTTCACCAAAATCTAAAACTCCAGATATTTTACTATTGCCAGATTTTGAAATTGCTCCTAATGATTTTTCCTCAATAGTGCTTAAGCCACCTCTAATATTGTCTGGTGTAGGATTGACCCCATTTAAGTCTACACCGTTTTTGATTGCAATTTTAGCATATTTCTCAATAACATTAGTGATTTTCTGCTTAACTTTTCTACTACTACATCTTTTTATTAGACTTTCTTCTCCTCCTAAACACTCTACTGGCTCTGAGAAAATTGCCGAACCATTGTTAATTATTAATTTATCAACAAAAAAACCTAGTGATGGGTTAGCTATCAATCCAGATGTTGTATCAGATCCGCCACACTCTAACCCCAAAACTAAATCCCTTAGATTAAATAATTTTTTTTTAATATATTTCTTATTTTTTTTAAAGACTTCATAAATTTTTATTGCCTCTTTAATACAAGAATTCATATTTTTATTATCCATTAAGGTAATTTTATGAATATCTTTTTTTCGGTTAGACTCATTTATTATCCAGTCTGCACTATCACCATCCATACTGATAAGAATTGTTTTATAAACATTTGGATTATCAATAATTCCAGACATAATTTTCAAATAATTTTTATGATCATTGCCTAATTGGCCTCTACCATAACTAGCTGGTACAAAAATTGATCCTTTTATTTTTTTAGAAATGATTCTAGATAATGGGTTAACATTATCAGCTGCAGACATAATTAAGATGTGATTTCTTATACCTAATTTTTTATCTGATCTAATATATCCATCCATATTTATAAGTTAATAAGATTTGTATAATCAGTCTTATTAAGATGAATTGATTGAGTTTTTTTTGATTTAACAAAATTTATATATTTCCGCATTCCAGGCCAATAGTTTTGATTACTTTTATTTCTTTTTGAGTTAGCAAGCATGTTAACAAATTTCGTTGAGCTTTTATAATTATTATTTTTAATTGCTAATATGAAGTGACTTATTTTTTCCAAATTTTTTGAATTTTTGTCTTTATGTTTAATTTCTTTAAGAATAGGACCGCCTGCTAACACTCCTGTTAATAATTCAAGACCAAGAGCTAGGGCATATCCTTTGAAATTTTCTAAAGGAATTAAAATTCCATTTTTAGCTTCATCCTTATTGGTAGTCATGACTCCTTTTTTATTCATGATTAGGCCCTCGTTTATCAATAAATTATTATTAATTGCATTTAAAATATTAGAACGGGATGTTACGCTTGTGGCAAAATCAGCTTCAAAATATTTATACTCACTAATTTTAGCCGATATAGCTAAAGGACTGTTACTTACTACAGGTTCTTTATAACCTATTGGTGACATTAGTGGAGGTCCATTTGAAGTTACAATTGAAATGCAATTTAAATCTGAAATTTTTGATGAATAGTAACCAGCATAACCAAAATGTGTTGAGTTTTTTATTGAGCAAGTAACAGATATCTTTGATGAAATTTTCTTTTTAATTTCCTCAATGCTTTTAATCATGGCAAAATGCCCAAAGGTATTGTCTGCGTCTACGGTAAGCATTGATCCTTTCCACCGATATGTTATTTTTGGATTCAAATTAATTGATTTATTAACAATTCTATCAATAATTAAGGGTAGTCTTCGTATGCCATGTGTTTTCACCCCTTTCATTTCGGCTTCCAGAAAATAATTAAGTAATATTTTTTTAATATCTTTATTAGGGATATATTTATTTAAAACTAAACTAATTTTTTTTTTTAATAAGGGCAGACTGACTTTTATTAATTTCTCTAAATTATTATTTTTATCGTAATGGCTTCTGATTACCTCTGTATGAACATGACAGCCTTGATCTATATTTTTTTTTGCTGTACCGATTGAAGAGTTGTATTTAATAATATTAGCATTAGCTTTAATCTTTTTAATTGAAATTTTATGACCAAATAAAATTTTTTCTTTTGCTTTAATCTCATAAGATGAGCCGTCATTATTAAAAATATTAACAAGGCCATTTGCCTTAACATTACCAATTAAGGTAGCAACGTTATCGTTATTTTTTATTTTAATTGCTTTAATCAAATTATAACTCTTTGATTAGACTTTTGTCAGCAATTGCATAAGCTTTTGTTCCAATGTCTAAAACACCTGAATATCTTGAAAAAAATAAATATCCATCTACTGGTGCAACCAAATTTTCAACATTTTGTAAGGTGTACATGTCAAAAACATATCCTAGTATTTCACCCTTTTTAATTAATTTTCCAATATCCTTATGGGACTCAAAGTTAGAAACTAAAAACCCAGAAAAATTAGGATTAATTTCTTTTCTAGCATTAGTGTCAAATAAAATTTGTTTTGGATTTTCAAAGCTTCCCTCTAACATATTAAGTTTTCTCATTACATTGATCATCCCTGAAATTGCATTTTCTAAATAATAATCTCTATCGAGTTTTGAAAGATAAACACCACCTGTTTCCGCGTTAAATGCAATTTTATTTAGTGAGTTTGCATAATTTACAGCTGAACCCTTTAAATTATTTTCATGAATAAAAAATGTTCCAAAAGATCTAGCAAGTTCTAATGATTTTTTTTTTATTTCTTCACTTGCTTGCAAATTAATATCTACCCTATCCTGAAGTCTCCCGCCTGATCCACCACAATGATAGTCTATAACAACATCAGCTTTATCTAAAATATTTTCTTTAATAGCATGCGCCATTCTTTGAGTTAAATTTCCGCTACTAGAACCAGGAAACACTTCATGTAAATCTGTTTTGCCATGTTGTTCTGGTGTCTGTCTGCTAAATGAACTCATGGCTAGTGAATTAGCCACAGATGTTGCTAGAATTTTTCCTTCAAACTTAATTTCTTTTAATTTTTCAAAAAAATTTTTTAAAAAAAAAGCTGGGAATGTTTCATCTCCATGAACAGTGCAAGTAATTCCTAAAACCAAACCCTCTTTAGTTCCATTAAATTCATGTATTGGAAGAATAATTTGACTATTTAGATTGTTACCTACTTTAAATTCTCTATATTTGTACATAATATAACCTTGAGTTAAAATTAAAATGAACTATATAATTATATCATGATTGCTATAACAAACTCAAGAATATTTGACTCAGTAAATAAATCTATAATTGAAAACAAAGTTATAATAATTAAAGAAAATTTGATTGAAAAAATCATTCCCAAAGAAGAATTTGAATCCAAAAAATATAAAACAGTAATTGATGCTAATGGTAAAACAATCATGCCTGGCATGATTGATTGTCACCTACATACGGCTATGTTTAATTGTATGACATTTCATAACTTTAGAGTGGCACAATGGGAAATAAGACCAGAATTACAACAAATGTATTCTTTATTTCATGCTCAAATGTGTTTTGATATGGGCTTTACAACTTTACGAGATTTAGGTTTAGCCACATCTAGGGGTTTGCTTACTGCTGAAATTTGCGCAGTTAGAGACTCTATAGATCTTGGTTTGTTTCCAGGTCCCAGAATGTTGGTTGCGGGCTGGTCACACATCACTGGTTCACATTTAGATTTAATAATGCCAAGAGCTGCTATTAGACCAAAAGATTCTACTGCAGACGGTCCTTATGAGTTAAGAAAACAAACAAGAGAAAATTTAAGAACAGGAGTGGATGTTGTAAAAACTTGCGCATCTGGTGGTGGTGGAACAGATAAAGAAGAACCAGATATTATTAATATGACGCAAGAAGAAATAAATGCCATTGTTGATGAAGCACACAATTTTCATAAAATTGCTGCTGTACACTGTTTTACACCTAATGCTCAAAAAATGTCAGTAAAGGCGGGCGCTGACACCATAGAGCATATGGTCTTTACTGACAATGAAGCTCTACAAATGATAGTTGATAGCGGTACTTATGTTACACCAACACTATCTCATAGAACTGACCATGCCATTGATATCAGGAGAAATATTGGAACACCGGAATTTACATTAAAAAAAATGAAAAAAATACAACCCTACGCTTTTGAAACTTTCCAAAAAATGAGAGATAAAGGGGTAAATATTGCAATGGGTACAGACTTAGGATTCGACCCAGAAATGGGAACTAATGCCAAAGAATTAGAGATTTATGTTGATCTTGGAATGGATAACGCTGAAGCACTTCAAACAACTACTATTAACGCTGCAAGAGCTATTAAATTGGATAAAATAATTGGGAGTATAGAGGTAGGTAAAATTGCAGACTTAATTATGGTTAATGGTCAGCCTGACAAAGATGTTAAAATATTACAAAAAAAAGAAAACATAGAAATTGTAATGAAAGAAGGAAAAATTGAAGTCGATAGAAGAGATGGGAATAATAAATCAGCACTATCCGTTGTTCCTGGCGACTGGAAAATACCAGACTATTTATAAGTACCTTGATCAGAAAGCAGCTTTTTAAAAACAGAAAAATCTTTAATGTTTATAAGTTTATTTTTTGGTGCTTTGCGAACTTTCATGCTTAAACAGTCCAAAGTTTTCAAAATTTCTAATTTGTCTATTCCTTTTTTGCAAACAAAAAAAAGTTTGTTGACTTTATTTTTATAAGGCCATTTTTTCAAATATCTAATAGGGTGAAAGACTTGTCTAACAGACTCCAAAATAGCTGGCTTGCCATCAATATTTAAAATTGATTTGCTTCTTAAAATTCTATCACTTTTAAAAATAGAAATTAAATCCATCCACATAACAACACCTTCATAAGAGCACTCAATATTTTTTTCTATGTTAATTGTCTTAATTTCTTCAGAAATTAATTTTTCTTTATGCTTATTTGTTTTTTTTTGAGTAATTATTATATCAATAGATGTTTTTGTAAGTAAATTTTTTGCAACATAATCTTTTGAATAGAAAATTTTATTTTCAAAGTTTAATTTTTTTAACTCTTCTTTAAGAGAATTGATTTCTTCTTTTGAAGCTAAATCATTTTTTGAAATCACCAAATCATTTGCAAGATAAATCCCTTGTTTAGTTTCATCCCACTCTTTAATATTTTCTAAAGCTTTAATTGGATCTAGCACAGTAATAATTTTTTTTAATTCAAATTTTCTAATTATACTAAAATCATTAATTAATAGTTGTGTAACAATTTCAGGTGAAGAAATTCCACTTGTCTCAAGAATTACCCTATCTATATTTTTTCTTCTGCTTATTTTTTCAAAAGTGAGACCAATTTTTGACTTTTTAACACAACACACACATCCAGAATTAATATCAAATATTTTATCTCTATTTTTTTCAAATATAATATTATTAAAATCAGTATCACCTTGTTCATTAATAATAAGAGCTGTTTTTTTTAATTTTTTACTTTCTAATAACTTATTTATAAGAGTACTTTTTCCACTACCAAAAAAACCAAAAAATAAATAAATTGGAATTCTTTTATGAGATATTTTTTTCATAGTTAATTTTTTTTGTTAACTCTAAATAAATAGAGCTTAAAATTGAAATTATAGTTAATACAAATAATATTAAAGAGATATTGTTACTTAAAATATATAATAATATTCCATCATTAGCTAGAATTTGTGATTGTCTAAAACCTGTCTCGGCTATAGGTCCTAAAATGAGTCCTAGAATAAGAGGAGCTGGTGGGTAATTAAGCTTTCTCATTAAATAACCAAATAAACCAAAAATAACCATTGTATATACATCCTGAATATTATTTCCTATTGCATATGAACCAACTACAGATAATAAAATTATAGATGGTGCTAGAAGATAATTTGGAATTCTTGCTATTTTTCCAAAATATTTTGCAACATATAAACCTACTATACCCATTAATAAATTAGCAAATATAAAACCCCAAATGACTGAATACGTAATATCAGCATGAGTTGTAAATAGCTCTCTTCCTGGAACTAAGCCATGTATCAATAATGCACCAAGTAAAATTGCAGCTGTAGTGCTTCCTGGAATACCTAAGGTTAATAAAGGAATTAATGCTGATCCAGTGACAGCATTATTGGCGGCTTCGGATGCAGCTATACCTTTTAGACTACCTTTTCCAAATTCAGATTTATTTTTACTAAATCTTTTTGCCTCATTATAACTTACCCATGATGCTATATCACCGCCTGCTCCAGGAAGTATACCCACAAGCACTCCAATAATTGAGGATATAAAGCATGTAAGAAAAATTTTTTGTGTTTCAATAAATTTTGGTAAAAATTTCCATTTATCTATTTTAATTTTATTTATTTGAATAGTTTTATGTGGATTTTCAGACAACACTAAGGCTTGGGACAGGGAAAATAAACCTATAACGGCAGGTACAAAATTTATTCCCGATATAAGACCATTAAAACCAAATACAAATCGAGGATATCCAGAATCTAAATCCGAACCAATTGTACTCAAAAATAAACCTATTGATCCCGCTATTAACCCTTTAATAAAATTACCCGATGAAAGTGTGCCTATTATTGTTAAGCCAAACACTGCTAACATAAAATATTGTGCTGGGCCAAATTTTAAAGAAATTAAAGAAAGTGGTGGGGCTATTAATAAAAGAGCAAACCCACTGATTATTCCGCCAAATACAGATGCAAAAGTTGAAATTCTAATTGCTGTATTAAATTTTCCTGCTTCTGTTAGAACATAACCATCAATAGCAGTGGCTGCTGAAGCAGAAGTTCCTGGTGCATTAATTAAAATAGCAGGGAATGATCCTCCATATATCGCTGATGTGTATACACTTACTAATAATAATAAAGCCGAAGTTGGCTCTAGTCCATAGGTGACTGGTAATAATAAAGCAACACCTAGATTAGCAGTTAAGCCAGGCAACATTCCAATTAATAAACCTATAGAAACACCAAAGAATATGGCTGAAAGATTGGTTAAAGAAAATAAATCTAATAGAATATCTATACTTAGCATTTTAATATCTAAAACCCTATTTTTAACAATGAAACTTTCAATCCAAACTCAAAAACTACAAAAATAAAAGTAAACAATATGATCGTTCCAACAATGTATAATCTTTTATTCTCTACTTTTAATAAGTAAAATAAGGATACAAGTAGAAGAATAAATGATGCAAAAAAACCAATATATTCCATTAATGCAACACAAAAAAAAGATAAACAAAAAACAATTAATGGTTTTTTGGGTATATCAAAATCTTTTTGGCTTAAGTTTTTAAACCTATGGAGCGAAACAATAATTTGACCTATAGATAGTATAAATATAATTACCAATACAGTTATTGGAAAATTTTTTGCACTACCAGGAAAATTTTTTGCAAATAAATAAAGAATAATAGTTGCTGTAGCTAATAATAAACTAATGATTATATTGGATTTAACTCTACTCATAAATATTAATTAATTTTATGACTCTAATTAATTAAATAACTAGAGTCATAAAAAAATTTATTTACCAGCCCATTAACTTTTTAATGTCTTTTTCAGTATTCTTTAAAAGTTTTTTATAAGCTGAACCTTTTACCACTTCAGGAGCTAAACTTGATTTTTCTAAAGCTGTAGCATGTACGCTAGAATTTAAAGTTTTTTCTAAAGCTGCAATAAGATCTTTTTCAACATTTTTTGGTAATCCTGCTGGTGCTGCAATACCTCTTGAAACAGCCCATACTTGATTATAACCTTGCTCTTTAAAAGTTTTACCACCTGGTAAAAATTTATTTTCTTTTGCTGACATAACACCAAGTAGTCTTAACTCACCACTTTTAACTTGTGCAGCAACCTCACTTACATTAGCACCTAACACATCAACAAAACCTCCTAAAACTTGAGTTTTGGAGTCAGCTGTACTTTTATTCATTACAACTTTAAACTTAGTTTTTGTCATGTCTTCCATTCTTAAGATTGCTAAATGATCATCATTTCCATTACCATGAGCCGTAATACTTATGCTACCAGGGTTTTTTTTAGCAGCATCAATTACATCTTTAACATTTTGAAATGGACTATCTTTTCTAACTGCCCAAACACAATAATCGGTGACATGATTCATTAGTAAAGTGAAAGAATCTAAATTTTCATTTCTTCCTACATTCTTATCTAAGTAGCCTTTGTACATATTAGGTACATTTATATATCCAATTGTATAACCATCAGGATTAGATGAAGCTATAGTTCCCCAGCCGTTCCATCCACCACCACCTGTAACATTTTTAACTGTTACGGGATGTCCAATTGTATTTTCAAGATCTTTTGCTAACAATCTTGCTGTTGTATCTGTTCCACCTCCAGCTCCATAAGCAACAATAAGCGTTACTCCTTTATCTGGAAATGCACTCCCTGTTGTAATAAAAGCTATTGATAAAATTAAGGTAGCTATCAATAACTTTATTCTATTAATGATTTTCATTATATTCTCCCTTGTTAATTATTTACATTTATCATAACATGATTTTTTATTACTAAGCAAGACATATGAAAACTGTTATAATTACTGGAGCTAATAGAGGTATTGGCTTAGCGACAGCAAAGTTAATTTCAAATAAATATAGAGTTATAGGTGTAGCTAGAAAAAAAATTTTGAATTTTCCAGGTGAATTCTATGAGTGTGATTTAGCTAATAAAATTGATATTGAAAGATTTATTAGAAAGATTAAAAAAAAAAACAATATCTATGGTATTGTAAATAATGCTGGTGCTTCTTTTGGTCAATCTATAGATAAGTTTGATTTAAAAACATTCGAAAAATCAATTAACCTAAATTTAAAAGCTGCCGTTCATTTATCTAAAGGTTTTGTAGACCAAATGATTCAAAATAAAATAGGTAGAATTGTTAATATAGCAAGTAGAGCTGCTTTAGGTAGAGAAAATAGAACAAGTTATTCTGCAGCAAAATCTGGATTATATGGTTTTTCAAGAACTTGGGCACTAGAGCTTGCTAAAAAGAATATAACAGTAAATATTGTGTCACCTGGGCCTATTCTTACTGAATTACAAAAAAAAAACAACAATCAGTCATCAAAATATAAAAAACAATTTTTACAGCAAAATCCTATGGGTAGATTTGGTAAACCTGAAGAAGTGGCTCATGCTATAGATTTTTTTTTATCTGAAAAGTCCTCTTTTATTACAGGACAAGCCTTATACGTTTGTGGTGGGATGAGTGTCGGTCACTTTCCAATATAAACTTGATAATTTCTATTAGTTCTTGTTTCTGTTAATCCTTACTTAACACCTCAGCTCACTTGCTCTTTCCTTATTCATACTAGTTTGATCTTTGTTTTATTATTAAAAGTTTTTTTATTTATTTAGAATTATATCTAGCACAAATTTTGTTACCTTCTGGATCACGTACATAGGCGTAATAATTTCCATCAGTTCTTATTCCTGGTAATCCTTCATTAACGCCACTATTTTCTAATGCAATAGCATGGAAGCTATCAACTGCTTTAGTTGAATCAACCATAAATGAAATCATTGTGCCATTACCATAATTAGCTGCTTCTTTATTATGGGGCTTTGTTACATAAAACTCTATTTCTTCAGGGCTATTATTTTGGGCATAAGAAATAAATTTGTCTGTAGTTTTTACTTTTATAATTCCAAGATAAATAGCAACCGCATCATAGAATTTAGCAGATTTATTAAGATCGTTTGATCCAACCATAACAAATGCAAAAAGTTTCTTCATGCTTTCATGATATATGATATCGGACACAGAGTCATAGGTGTATTAGGTGTATTTTTATGGCTTAATACAGCCTCGGCAATAAAACCGAGACCATATTTACTTAGTTATTGATTTTACAAGCTGACAGGGTTTCCTGGTCTGCCGTTAGGTAAATCTTTATTTTTGATTTCAGTGACAGCGTCTTTTGCAGTACTGATTTTTACCTCTACTATTTCTTTAAGGCGGTCGTTATCAACTAATTGCTCATTGCAATAACTAATAACCTTTTCCTTAGCGTCATCAGCAGATTTAGCGTTGATGATTTCTTCTCTAGACGATGTTGATTTTTCAACTACGTCGACTTTAACTTTATACAAATTGGTCATATGACCTCCTTATCAAAAAACAGTAACATGGCAGCCTATGTTCTACAACCTCTTAGATTATTTTTGTTGTTATATGGGTTTTAAAATTTAATAATTAGCTTAATTATTTTCTTGTTCGTGTTCTAAGCTATGTTTTTTGTCTGCATAAGCGTTGCCACTCAACAACAAACTAATAAAGTTGATAGATAGAAGTTTTTTCATTTATTTTTATATTGAAGATAACTTCATCTTTTTGGAATACTTTTTCTGAGGTGAATTTTTTATAACTGCTTGAGCACAACGCATGACCCCTCTTTTTTTATCAAAAGTCATTTTGGGTTCACCATACAATTTCCATCCATTGGATATGGCCTCCGTTACACGATGGCAAAATTCTGAAGTGTCGTCACTTGTAATAAATCTATAACCTTTCATAATCAGACCTTAACAAGTCCTAAATCATGTGTCTATGTTCAGTTTATTATTATTATTTTAAGTCTTTATGC
>Ga0209632_10002779_pt1 | contig 16622 bp, 15 predicted proteins | sample COG_10_FD_184754 | JGI IMG/M metagenome (GOLD analysis project Ga0209632, IMG submission 184754) | Pelagic Microbial community sample from North Sea - COGITO 998_met_10 (SPAdes) (version 2) | ecosystem: Environmental > Aquatic > Marine > Neritic zone/Coastal water | place: Helgoland, sampling... | reverse complement strand
GACGATTTTTCTCTTTTGGCCAGCGATATTCTTGGCTACAATGAAGTTGATGCCGCTAAAGTGGGAACACTCAGCTTATGGCTAAGACCAATCATTGCAATTTCAGCTGGTTTTATGGCAGACCGAGTTAGTACCTCTAAAATGATTTTAGTGAGTTTCGGTTTTCTCTTTTTAGGTGGTATTCTTATTGGAACTGGTATTGCCGGGCCTTCTTTGGCTTGGTTGGTATTTGTAGCTATCATCAGCACATGTTTGGCCGTATTCTCCTTGCGTGGCCTGTATTTTGCTCTAATGGGTGAAGCGAAGATTCCTTGGCATGTTACAGGCAGCGCTATTGGCATGGCATCTATACTTGGCTATACGCCAGATATTTACATGGGGCCGCTAATGGGTCACTTACTAGACAGCTCTCCCGGACCACTTGGACACCAGCACGTCTTCTTGCTTTTGGTCGGTTTTTCTGTGGTTGGATTTATTGCAACATTAGTGTTCAGATATTTTGCGCATACAGCAGCTAAAAACAACGACTTTTGAGATTTGAGGGTGCGCCCTAATTCTATCCACAATTTTTACCTGATAAATCGGCACGTTTCTTACTGAAAAACTATTACATTTGCGCTCCCAAATTTGGGATAGATACTATTGAAAGCATGGACGCAATACTAAAGCACGTTAGAGAGACATACAGCAAAACGTTGGAGAGCCCAAAATTTAAAGCTGGTGATACGATTACTGTTGAATACCTTATCCGTGAAGGCGAAAAAACACGTCCTCAGCGTTTTCAAGGTGTTGTTTTACAAAGAGTTGGTTCTGGTGCAACAGAGACTTTTACTATTCGTAAAATTTCTGGTGGTATTGGCGTTGAGCGTATTTTCTCAATGAGCAACCCTAACCTTACTTCAATTACCGTAAACAAACATGGTTTGGTTCGTAGAGCACGTATTTTCTACTTAAGAAACCTTACTGGTAAGAAAGCTCGTATTAAAGAAGCACGAAGAAAATAAACAAAGTCAACTGACTTTAATACAAAATCCCTTTCGAGAAATCGTCAGGGATTTTTTTGTGTTCTAAATGAAACCTGTATTTACTTGTTTCACTGAGGTACGAAGGGCCTGATTTTACTTAAAAGTTCTGAGACGCTTTGTACCTATCGAAGCAAGTTGTCAAATTCGGCCGTTCTAGCTAAATCATTATCAGTCAATGCGCTTACTCAAAAACAAGAGTAAGTCATCTCTAAATTTCATTTCTTTGGCATTGCTTTTAGACACGGCAACTGAAATCCAGTCTTGATTACTTACCAAAATGCGCTTCTGTCCATCTTTCGGCAGTTCTAATATTAACGGCATCCTAAAGCCTTCAGACTCGGCTTTCCACCTAAACTCAACTGCTTTTTTCCTAACGCGATATTCTAATACAGGAACATCCGAAAATTTTAAATATTGATTAAAAAACGGTGTGTAGTCATATTTAGCACGCGTATTGATGTAATTGATGATTTCTTCGCCATCTATGGTTTGGTGTTTAAACTCTAGGGCTATTCCTTTCAATATTGACTTAAACAACGAATCGTTGTTCAGCACATTTCTAAATGTGTGAATCATCCAAGCACCTTTGTAATACATATCACCACTATTCCCTTCATGGTTCAATCCATAAATACCATAAATCGGAGTTTTATTATTGATGAAGTTTCGCTGGTACAACAGATAATCTAGCATCCTATCGTAACCATATTTACACTCCACAAATACCGATTCTGAATACGTGCAGAAGCTTTCATGTATCCACATATCTGCCACATCATTCATACTTACACTATTACCCCACCACTCATGGCCCGTTTCATGAATAATGATGTAATCGAAATCAATTCCTTCGGGATGACGGCCTAAATAGCCCGGCATGTACTTATTTCCGTAGGCAATGGCTCCCTGATGCTCCATGCCTAAGTATGGTGTTTCAACCAACGCATAACCATCATTGTAGAAAGGATAAGGCCCGAATGCCGCCTCAAAGCAATCCATCATTTCAGGAACTTGCTTAAACTGCTCCTTCGCCTTTTCTAAGTTCGCTTTCAAGACATAGTAATCCAGCTTCAAGTTCTCACCAGAAGCATTCTTATAATTCTCTTGAAAATGCGCGTAATCCGCAATATTCAGCGTTACGTTATAGTTGTTGATTGGATAACTGACTTTCCAATTCCAAGTGGTTTTATCGCCTTCGGTCTTGTTGCTTTCCAACTCTCCATTAGAAACACACATCAAGTCTGATGGAACATTACAACTGATGCGCATACTATCTGGCTCGTCCGACAAGTGGTCTTTGTTTGGCCACCAGAGGCTAGCTCCCGTTCCTTCGCAGGCTACTCCAACAAAAGGCTTCTTGTTTTCATCTTGCTTCCAAACAAAACCACCATCCCAAGGTGCATTTTTGGCAGCCGTTGGAATTCCGTGATAATAAATCGAAATCGTTCCTTCTCCTCCATTCTTCATTTCTCTTGGAAACAGAATAAAAACAGCAGCATAAAGTCTAGAATAAGGAAGCGTGTCCTTTTCAAATACAATGCTGTCGATTACCATGTTTTCAAAAAGGTCGAACTGAAAAGTTATAAAATCAGCCTTGTTCTGGAAATGAATGTGGTTTACGCCACTTATTGACTTCTTGTCAATATCAACGTCTAACTGCAAGTCATAATACGTAACGTCATAACACGAACGTAATGGCGACAGAGTTCCACGCAACGTATCTGCAAGAGTAAACTCTTGCGCCTGAGCAAAACCTGCAACAACGGTAAATAGAAAAAGGAAGATATATCTCATGGGATTAAAGAAAACAAAAACGCTGCCATCAGAATAGTACTGAAGGCAGCGTTCGTATGTATTGTGAAAATTTCTATTTCATAAACCCTTTTTCGCGAGCTTCTTTAATAGCAGCGTCAGGACCTTTTTTGGTGATGGTTCTAAGACCAGAAGCCGAAACCTTTACAGAAATCCATTCCCCAGTTTCAACTAAGAAGAAACGTTTCTTGAACAGATTTGGAAGAAACGTACGTCTTGTTTTTCTCTTTGAGTGAGAAACGTTGTTTCCCATCATTACTTTCTTTCCTGTTATCTCGCAGACCTTAGACATATCGTTTTGTACTTAGTGTGTTCTAAATTTCGGAGTGCAAATGTAAAATAATCTTTTTAATAATCCCTCTCAAAAAACCTCTAATTCTTGAGTACTAAAAGAGACTTCATTTCTCCGGTTTTTAAGAAGCATTTCAACGAATAAGCACCCGCTGCAAGCCCTTCTAAATTCAATGATTGATTTCCTTGAATTTGTTTTCGAATAACTACTCTGCCATCCACTGATGAAATTTGAATATTCACTACATCATTGTTTTTCCAATCCATACGAAGTACATCTTCAAATGGATTTGGATAAACAGAAAAGTCGGTTTCAGCCCCAGAGGTTAATCCCGTAAGAATGGCCGCACAATTGGTCTCAAATTCATCTTCGGTATTAGGGCGTAAAGCTGATGTTTTCAAATTCGCTTCGGCAGTTGCATCAGATTTGAATGTGTGCTCCATAAAGCTTACCAAATAATGACGTACTGAGGCCGTTGCATCTACTCTTCCGACAGAACCAACCAACTGAGAACCTGTTACATAATCTCCAAAACCTGCATGGCCCAAACCCTCAATTAAAACCCAATAACGGCAAGAAGCAGATGTAAACTCATCATAACCTTCTCGGCAATCCGCAGGGGTACTATCTTCATCTTCTGTACCTGCAATAGAAAGTACAGTACCGGAATAATCCGTCATATTATGGGCACCAATACCCAGAAAGCCTTGACTTGGATAGGATGCAAAATAGACGATGCCACCAATCTCGGTTTGATGATTTTCTAGAAACGCTGTTGCCTGAACACCTCCGAGCGAATGACCGCCAATGGCAACCGCAGCTGGATTTGCCAGCGAAGACATCCAATGGTTGCTATCAGAAAGTTTATCGAGATACCAATCGTAAATGTCTTCATAAACCGCTCCATTCGGAAATCCACCAGTATGGATGCATCCGAATCAGCAATTACTTGATAACTGCCATCCTGATAATATGGAGAATCTGTTGGCGCAATTTGAGCGAAAACAGAAGACAATATCAGTAATTGAAAAGCGCAAATAAGTAAGAATCGAGTCCTGTTGGTTAATTAAGGTGGTTACGTGTATTAATTAGTTAAATCCAACACATTCTGGCTGAGTTGCTTACGAAGCATATTGAGTGCAACGTTGGCACTAATTTCAATATTTCTCTCTCGGTCGTGTCCAAACTGATGCTTTTTAGCAGTTACTCCCGAAGGCCCTGCGACAGCAATCCAAACGGTTCCAACAGGTTTTTCTTCAGTTCCACCGTTTGGTCCCGCAACTCCCGAAACGGAAATAGCATAGTCAGTTTTCATGCGGCTTTTAACTCCTTTAGCCATTTGAATTACCACTTCTTCGCTTACCGCTCCAAAATCAATTATATTTTGTTCTGAAACACCAAGTGATTCCATTTTCACCTCATTTGCATAGGATACAATAGACCCAAGGAAGTAATCTGACGAACCAGAAATAGAAGTCAGTTTATGTGCAATCAAACCTCCTGTGCAACTTTCTGCGGTTGAAATGGTTTTACCCGACTCCCGAAGTAAATTTCCTACAACAGATTCAATAGTATCATTATCAAAACCAAAAACGAGTTCAGGTATTAGTTTAATAAGACTACTTACCTCATTTTCAAGAATTTCATTCAGCTTAGACTCATCAGACCCAAAAGCAGACAAGCGCAAACGAACTCGTCCTGGAGAAGGCAGGTAAGCCAATTTAATTTCTGCCGGAAGCGCATCTTCCCAATCAGCAATTCGTTCCGAAAGCCAACTTTCTCCCATTCCCATAGTCAGCACCGTTCGGTGAATAATAGTTGGTAATTCAAATTTGCTCTTAACGCGTGGTAATACATGGTCGCGCATCAATCCCTTCATTTCGTACGGAACACCCGGCATACTCACAAACACGGTTTGGTTATGCTCAAACCACATTCCCGGAGCCGTTCCTTGGTTGTTTTTTAGCGGTTCGCACACAGACGGAAGTTCAGCTTGCAAACTATTCAGCTTGCTCATTTTCTTACCAAAGCCTTCAAAAAGCTTCGCGATATGCACTTCAATTTCTGGATGAAAAGTAAAACCACAATTGAAATACTTGGCCAAAGCCTTCTTGGTCACATCATCTTTCGTGGGGCCTAACCCGCCAGTTATCAAGACAATATCACTTCGTTTTTCCGCTTCGGATAATGCCGAAATGATTTCATCAAGCGTATCGCTAATCGTTACAATACGTTCTACTTTGGCTCCAATATCGTTGAGTTTCTGAGCCATCCATGCCGAGTTCGTATCGATAATCTGCCCGATTAGAATCTCGTCTCCAATTGTAATTATTTCCACTTTCATTGTCTCGCAAAGAAACCACATTCGGTTGGCAATTGTTTACTTTGAGCTAGATGCGAAAAGGACTGACCATATCGTTAACGGCTGTTGCAGTAATGTTGCTCGTTTTTGGGATTTGGTTTGCGAAATTAATTTGGTTCAAACCATTCAATATTGACACTTTTTTCGAGCGCGTTTATATTGAATTCCTTTGGGATGACCCAGAAGCCTTGAGCCAAACGGGCGTTCTTAAACCCTTTTGGTTTTCGGGATATAAGGATGAACTGACAGATATTTCTCCAGCCGCCACGCGCAGAATGGCTAAAGTGGGACGCGATAATCTTGAAATTCTAGAGGACTACGAAAAGAATGGACTAAACCCGCAACAGATTGTTTCCTATGATGTGTTTCATTGGTTTTTAAAAACTGGAGTAGCCGCAGAGCCATTTCTGTTCCACGATTATCCGATTACGCATATTTCTGGAGCGCATCTTGAACTACCGCAGTTTATGGGTTCGTTACCAATAGAATCTAAGGCTGATATAGAACATTATCTAAATCGACTTAGCGTTGTAGACGAAAAGTTTGGCACCGTGATAGACGCCTTAGAGGAAAGAAGAAAACTGGGTATCATTCCGCCTACTCATATTTTGCAAAAGGCTATTGCTTTCTGTGATGCATTTTACACTTCTCCCGTTAAAGAGAATCCATTTTATACTTCCCTCGAAAAGAAGTTAAACTCTGTTGGATTTTTAGAGAATGATTGGACGCAAAGGTATCTTGATGAATGTGCCCTTTCTGTTCAGAATAACGTAATTCCATCTTACAAACGTCTTTCTAGATACTTGTTACAGTTAGAACGCAGTTCATTAGCCATTGCAGGCGTTTGGCAACTACCAAATGGCGATGAGTATTACCGTAGCTGTTTGCTTCAGCAGACCACTTTAGTCATTAACCCAGACAGCCTTTACCTACTTGGAAAATTGCAGATGGTCCAACTAAAAGGCGAAATAGAAATCTTGAAAAATCTTGCCACTAACACTACTCCAAAAACATTCGAAACTGATTCTATCGGACGTTTAGAAACCGTTGAATATTTTGCTTCTGTTTCGAGCAGTATTACAAAACTACTTCCCGCCTATTTTAATCAACTACCAAACACAGAATTAACTGTTTTAGAAGTTCCGGAATATCGAGCAAACAACTCAACTTTAGCGTTTTACATTCCGCCAAGAGGTGAGCCATTGACAAATGGGAAAATGTATGTGAATACATGGAAAGCCGAAAATTTAATCGAAAATTCAGCAAAAACATTCGCTTATCATGAAGGAATTCCTGGACATCACTTGCAGAAAGCAATTCAGGCAGAATTAACTGGTCTTCCAACTTTTAGACGATTTCTTCCATTTACAGCATATACAGAAGGTTGGGCGATGTACGCAGAACAATTGGGTCATGAAATGACTGATACTCACGATGCATGGGATAAGATTGGTCTACTACAATCAGACCTATTCAGAACTGCAAGGATGATGACGGATATTGGCATTCATCATAAGAAATGGTTACGCGAGCAGGCCGTTGATTTTATGGTTGACAATGCTGGTTTAAGTAAAAACGAAGCTGAAGATGAAGTTGACCGCTACATTGTTTGGCCAGGGCAAGGCTGCGCGTATAAAGTTGGTCAGATTAAATTCTTGGAATTGCGAGAATTAGCGCAAACTGAACTCAAAGAAGCGTTCGACATCAAGGAATTTCATGATGTTTTAATTGGACAGGGCTCCATGCCTTTGGAAGTATTGGAGGCCCGAATACGAGCGTACATTAAGCAGAAAAAAGAAAAAATTTAATCTCGAAGTTTATCGAGAATTTCATTTAGCGTAGCCGCTTCTTCGTCTGTAATCGAAGTGAACATTTTATCCATTCCATCCACAGATTCGTCAATTTTATCCAGTACAGTCAAACCAGCCTCAGTGATAAAAACATCGACCAATCGTTTATCGGTGCTACAGACTTGCTTATCTACCAAGGCTTTTTTAAAAAGGCGATCAACAATTCTAGATACGTCCGACATCTTATCGAGCATTCTGCTTCTTACACAAGAAGTACTCATTGGTTTCGGATTACTACCCCGGAGAATACGCAGGACGTTGTATTGCTGACTAGTAAGGTCATGGGGTTTAAGCGTTTCGGAAAGACGATTACGGAGCCAGCCTTCGGTGTAAAAAATATTCACCATTGCCTTTTGCTGTTGGCTCTTAAATCCTTTGTCTTGTCTGATTTCGTCTTCTAATTTCATCTCATTTGTGCTTGCAAACATTTAAACACAACCCAAATATATGGTCAATGTTTAAACATACATTAAATGATTTTCATCATAGCTACTTATCTTGCTAGAGGGATTTCAAGAATGAAATCGTTAAAAATTTGGGAAGCGTAAAGGTTTCCATTGTAGACAAGCCCTGTTGATGCAGCACTCATTATGCTTCCATTGTCGAGGTAAAGTGTATCAATTTTATGGGTATTCAAGTCCATTGAATATACTGTGCAAGGCGAAGGTTCGTCTGCATGCTTTACGTGCTTCAGAAATTTGAGAAAATCTAAATGTGCGGTGGTAACAAGTTTGTCATCAACAAAAGTGATGTTGTCATTCCCCTTCATTGTTGGATATTCCTGCTTCTCTGAATACGAACCGTCAGCATCAATTTTGTACGAGAATATATTTTTCTCTTGCGCTCCACTGATGTAAATACGACCGTTCTTGACTCCTACTCCATTTGCATACCGTAGTTTATCTCCGACCTCCTTCCAACTGGTTCCGTCAAAATGTAGTACAAAGCTACGCTTGAGTGCCATCAACTTTTCCCATTTACTGTTGATTTTACCACTATCGATGGAAACGAAAATACCGCCTTTGTGATCGGTACAAACATCATTAGGGGAGATAATAAGTTGATTGGTTAACTGTTTTTTGAAAACGACTTTATCATCCAACAGTTCAAATACAAGAATGCTTTGTCTACCTGCCGGAGGAAAATCTTCAGCGTTCTTTTCATGGTTTACGCAGTAAAGCGTTTTAACACCATTAACCAGCGCGATGTCGATGCCATGGGGCCTTAACTGCACAGATTCTGGCAGCTCTTCAATGGGTAGTTTGGTGATTTCCCGTGTTGCGATATTGTAATCGTAAAAGCCGTTTCTACTATAGTCGGAAGTTCGTCTTTCAGAGCACGAAGCGATGATACGCTCCATTCCTTGGATTGTGTCCAGTGCAATGTCTTCTGGACCAGGTGCCACCTCTATTTTAGTGTAATCTCCATTGAAAACGGGAGTTTTCGCACAGGATGCAAGAAGAATGAGGAACGAGACAAAATATAGAGAGCGTACGTCCATGCGCATTACGATTCCAACATTTCAAACAATTCGTCTATTCCTTGTTTAATGTTGTTTCGAACATCGGTAATTGAACCCTCCATCATATAACTTGGTGCGCAAATAATCTTGTTAGTTTCATCAATCGAAATCTCATTTATAGATTTCATTTCAGCAACAGCTCCTGCTTTCTCTAATCCCTTACTTATATCGTCTATTTCATACGGAGAAGCCTCTTCGGTAGTGCCAACAGATAAATGCTCCTTCAAACCAGCACCTTCTAGTGCTTTTGCAATAACCGTTGGTCCCATGCAAATTCCAACAATTGGTTTTCCGGCTTTTACCATTTCAGAGATAATGCGCTTTACATCAGGTTCAATTTCACCATCTGGTCCGTTAAACGCCCATTTGGTCAGATTTTTAGCCGCACCAAAACCACCAGGAATTACCAGCGCATCTAGGTTCTCAACCGAGATTTCAGCCAAATCTGATATCGCTCCTCGAGCAATACGTGCGGCCTCAATCAGCACATTACGTTTTTCTGGCATTTCATCCCCAGAGATGTGATTTACCACATGATGTTGATCAATATTGGGCGCCATACAAACCGCTTCTCCTCTATTCTCATCAATTGCCAAAAGTGTAAAAACACTCTCGTGAATTTCTGATCCGTCATACACGCCATTTCCGGAAAGCAATACGCCAATTCTATGCGCCATATTCGTTGGTTTGAGGTAAATTAGTGAATGACGAAAAGTAGGAAATCTTCTGTTTATCCGTAAACGTTAGAAGAAGTTAGCTTTATAGTTCAATTTAACTTGTTTTCAATGAAGTATTCGGTTCGCTCATATTTTGGAATTTTATTGGCTTTAACTTTTGCCCTATCAAGCTGCAAAAAGGATGAAATCACCGCTCGTGATATTTCCGTATTGAATTACAACATTGCCGGATTACCACAGGTCTTGTCTTCGTCAAACCCTGAACTCTACACTTCTCACATTAGCAGATTACTTAATGAATATTGCATTGTTCATGTTCAAGAAGATTTCTGTTATCACGACTCGTTGTTGTTGTTCGACAACCATCCGTATCGAACAGAAAGCACGGGTTGCGTACCTGATGGTGACGGTGTTAATACACTTTCTTGCTTCCCAATTTCTAACGTTGAGCGGTTTGCTTGGGAAGATTGTACGGGCCCGGACTGCCTTACTCCAAAAGGTTTTTACTATTCACAGATTGAAGTTCTTCCAGGAAAAACAATTGATTTCTACAACGTGCATTGCAACGCGGGCGGTTCTGCAGAATCACTCGCAGCCAGAAGAGGAAATATTAAGCAAGTCTGTAATCATATCGCGCAACATTCCGAAGGACAAGCAATCATCATTATGGGTGATTTTAACAGCCGATACACACGCGATGGCGATTCCGTTCAAGCGTTTTTCAATTTTGGATTAAAGGATCTTTGGGTAGAATTGGTGCGTAATGGAGATGTACCAGACTTAAACCCTGAACCATTGAAGGATTGCGATTCGCGAACCTCCGCTTCGTGTGAACGCGTGGATAAAATCTTCTATCGAAGTAGTGATGACATTCTGATTACACCAACTCTTTTTCAGGTGGATGATGAACGTTTTTATTATGAAGGAAACGATACACTTCCGCTTTCAGACCATTGGCCAATGTTTGCCAATTTTACGGTTGAACTGAAATAGAAAATAGGCTCTCAAAATGATAATCGACCACCAAACCAATTTCCTTTATTTATCTGATTTACTTCCAACACAACATCCAGAATTTTTCAAACGCTTTGAAGCCGTATTGAATGAATGTGGTATTCCGTTCGAGTTACTTCCCGATACAAAAGACATTTGGGCAATGGATTACATGCCAATCCAAACTCAGCAAAACGAGTTTATCCAATTTCGGTATGAACCCGATTATCTGATGGACTCTCCAGAAAACAGGGCAACAATTTCCAATGTGGATTCTATTTGCAAATCCATACGTATCAAGCCAATAAAGTCAAACATCAATTTGGATGGAGGCAATGTGACCAATTGGGCCGATAGAGTGATTTTATGCAACAAGGTATTTGTAGAAAACCCTGACTTATCTGAAGACGAACTGTTTGAAGAATTGATGGATTATTTCAACGTGAAGGAAGAAAATTTGCATTTCGTTCCTTGGGACGAGAATGACTTTACAGGTCATGCAGATGGAATGGTGCGTTTTGTAGACGCAAACACACTTCTTATTAACGATTATTCGCAGGAAACGGAAGAGTTTAGAGACCTCTTTCTTGATGCTATTGAAACTACTGGATTAGACTTAATTGTACTTCCGTATGAACCTGAAGATGACCCGACTTTGGTAAGTGCAGTTGGGCTTTATCTCAATTATTTAGAAATGGAACAGGCAGTAATCGTACCTGTTTTTAATCTTCCTTCAGATCAAAAGGCAGTGGAAATTCTTAGCGAAGTCTTTAACGGAAAAAAAGTGATACCGTTGGAATGCTCAGAACTTGCTAAAAACGGTGGAATTCTGAATTCTATAAGTTGGAACATTCTGCGATAAACCAACCAGCTTTTAAAAATCCATTGGGTTTGAATCAAAACATTTCTATTTATTTCTCACATGAATCACCTTGAACTTAGCGCCTGGCTGCGTTCTAGCATCAATCTCAAATTGCTTTAGCGAATTGAACAATGGCGTCAGCTTCTCAAATCCGAAGTTTCTGCTATCAAAATTTGGCTGCTTTTTGAGGATGATTTTTCCTACATCACCCATAAAAGCCCAACCATCTTCCTCGGCCGAATCAGCCACTGAATTCTTAAGAAGACGTAACACTTGAGGTGTTATTTTATCTACCTGACGTTTCTTCCTCAGCTTCGTTCCCTTTTCTTCCACCTCTTCATCTTCATGAAGAATTTCGAGGTAAATAAACTTATCGCACGCTACTATGAATGGGTTTGGAGTCTTCTTCTCTCCTATTCCGTACACACTCATTCCGGCTTCGCGTAAACGCGTAGCTAGTTTGGTAAAATCGCTGTCGGAAGAAACGAGACAGAAGCCATCTACTTTATCGGAATAAAGTATGTCCATGGCATCAATAATCATGGCGCTATCTGTTGCGTTCTTACCAGATGTATAGCTGTATTGCTGAATGGGTGTGATGGCTGTTTCAAGCAGCACTTCCTTCCATTTTGTTACTCGTGGATTGGTCCAATCGCCATAAATACGTTTGATGGTGGGCGTACCGTATTTGGTAATCTCCTCCATCATTTCCTTTACATATTTGGCAGGTATGTTATCGCCATCTATTAGGACAGCTAGTTTTTTGTCTTTAATCATAATTGTATTGTAATTCTTGCTTGCCGCAGAGAATTGTTCGGGCGGCTTAGGCTGAGTAAAGGTATAAGCTTTTACTGAGCTCCATTGATTAACCATGAAACTGGAAACATGTTCAGCCTAAACCAATCGACTAGATAATTGGCTGGTCTAAGAACAACATCGGATGGCCGTTAATCTCTGAGCGTTTCTTGAACTGTTGCAATTTCTCTTCATCATTGCAGATGATGAAGTACGCATACTGATCGTCAAGTAAGCTCTTATTAATCTGGTAGTACTCATCTCCTTCTGACGTGGAAATAACGGTAACTCCAACCCCAGCCTCTTTATGATATTTGTAGCAAAGACCTTTCAGCAGTTTCTTGTAATCCTCTGGTTTACCAATTCCCATAGAAGGCTTGAAGAAATGCTTCATTATGCCAGATTTCTGAGCGAGAATAAAAACACCTTTCGGGTTCACAATTTGGAAGGTTAGGAACTCCCCCCAATTCATGGCGCCACTCGCGGTGATAATGTTTCCGCTTGCATCTAAATGCGCATAAATACCACTTGTTGGCGAATAGGCTTTCATGCTCAAAAACAACTTTTGGAAGTCCTCGAAATTGAGATGGTTGTAAAACAGATAGTCTTTCATCTTGGCGTGCATCTGTTCATAATATTTACGTAGCAAAGGCTCATTCTTGGTAATATCAACCAGCTTATTGTACTCCTTTTTGCTACCGTAAAGACGGTTAATCTTAGAGTACATGGTAAACGGAAGCCGTTCGTAATACTCACCGTGCATCAGCGTGTTTCTGTGCAACGCTTGCTTAATGCTTTCATTCTCCTTTCCCATACAGGCAAAACAGAAATTGACACCATTCTGATAAACCAAGTGGTGTAGAATGGAGAACATCAACGAGAAGATTTTCTTTCTACGATAGATTTTCACGCCATTCTCAGCATGTTCAGTCACACGAAGCATGTTATAATAGTAACCTCGCTCAATCTTGGTTTCGTCATCGTAAGGTGCAAAATCGAATTCGTTTGCGTGGATGTATCCAACTATGCGATAGTCCTTTGCTTCTTCTTGCTTTCCGTAAACGTGAATAGAAAGCACGATAACCGCATCATAATTAACCGACTGAATGGACTCCGGAATGTTGTAGAACAGGCTCTGGAAGCTCATCTTGCCCCCTCCCTTTTCATCCTGATGGTTTTCGGCAACCGCAATTACTTCGCGGCACTGATTCAGAAAATTGTCTTTATCCGTATTAAGGTTGAAATGGTTCAGAACCGGCTCAATGTTGTCCATGTAAGCAATCGGAAAAGAAATAAGCAGTAAGTCCTCTTCGAAAGTATCCTCAGAGGCAACGAGCGATTCCTTCACATCAAACTTAAAAACTCCGTCTTCAGAACGTCCGTTCTTGATATGAAAATAGGGCCTGCGTTTATCAAAAACCTCACGCAGTTCTTCTAATGTTGGGATATCTGTAGTTGTAGAACTCATTGTGCGAAGTAACAAATTCAATGAAATCTGGACCCTATCAAACATCAACTCTAAATTGATAATTGTCATTTACAATGCACGCATTGCTTTTTTGATAATTTTGCATTAAACACTAGAACAAATGACACTTAAAGGCGGAAGTTTCTTAATTGAAAAAGGTAATCCAAAGGATATATTCATCAACGAAGAGTTTACCGAAGAACAGAAAATGATAGGTGAGATGGTTCGTGATTTCTGCGTTCAGGAAATTCAGGAGCCTCTTAAAAAAAATGGATACGAACTAGAAGCTTCTAAGCACCAACCTGAGATTGTAGCTCTATTGGAAAAATCAGCAGAGCTAGGACTTTGCGGTGTTGCCATCAGCGAAGAATATGGTGGTATCGACCTCGATTTTAATACGGGTTTGATTTTCTCTGAGATGATTGCTCAAGGATTTTCATTTGCTACAACCATCGGTGCGCACACATCTATCGGCTCACTTCCTATCGTTTACTACGGTAACGAAGCACAAAAAGCTAAATACCTACCGGGTGTAGCTTCTGCTAAACTGAAAGCTAGTTATTGCCTGACTGAACCAACAGCTGGTTCTGACGCCAACTCTGGAAAAACCAAATGCGTGTTGAACGAAGCCGGTACGCATTACTTAATGAACGGTCAGAAAATGTGGATCACCAATGGTGGATTTGCTGATATCTTCATTGTATTTGCCAAGATTGATGACGATGATAAGCTTACTGCTTTCATCGTTGAAAAAGAATTTGGAGGGATTACGCTTGGAGCTGAGGAAAAGAAACTTGGTATTAAAGGCTCTTCTACTGTTCAGGTGTTCTTCGAGAATACTCCTGTTCCAGTTGAGAATTTATTAGGGGAACGACAAGGTGGATTTGCCATGGCGCTGAATATTCTTAACACAGGACGAATTAAACTGGCTGCTGGAACAAACGGTGGTGGGAAATTTGCCATCACGCAGGCAATTCAGTACGCTAAAGAACGGAAGCAATTTGATACGCCAATTGTAGAGTTTGGTGCTATGCAGCACAAGCTGGGCGAAATGGCTTCTCGTGTTTTTTGTGTGGATGCTGGAGTTTGGAGAATTGGTAGAAACATTGACCTTAAAACCGAAGAATTTATTGCAGCTGGAAAAAGCAAGCAAGAAGCCAAACTAGAAGCAATTAGAGAATACGCCATTGAATGTGCCATTCTTAAAGTAGCTGGTTCTGAAAACATTGATTATGCCGTAGATGAAACGCTACAAATATTTGGCGGAATGGGATATTCTGCAGAAACTGGAATTGAGATGGCATATCGTGATGCCCGTATAACGCGTATTTACGAAGGGACCAACGAAATCAACCGAATGCTCTCAGTAGCTGAGTTGACTAAGCGTGCGTTGAAAACCAAAGAAATTGACCTAATCGGAGCAGGAAAACAGGTTCAGGGTCGCGTTATCTCCTCTATCTTTTCGGGAACCAAATCTGGCGCTGCCGAAGAAGAAAGAATTGTACAAGCATTGAAAGATGTCTTCCTTTTCATCTCATCTACCGCAGGTAAAAAGCTAGGAAAAAAGATGGTTGATGAACAAGAAATCGTGATGAACTTGGCAGATATATTGGCCGAGGCATTTATCTGCGATTCTGCCGTTTTAAAGCTTAGAAAACTGGAGTCGATGAATGGAGATAAAGCGAAATTAACGGCTCAGCGCGCTGCGGTTCAAGTCTATCTGTACGAAGCTTTAGAAAGAGTTAGAAAAACATCTAAGGATGCTATAACAAGCTTTGCTACGGGTTCCGAAAAATCTCGTAACAACTGGATTGTAAAAAAGCTGCTAAAGAGTTATGATGTTAATCCAAAGAATCTTCGAAGAGATATTGTAACGTTTATGGTTAAAGAAAACGGATACGCGCTGTAACCAAATTAAGCTATCCATGCGAAGGCGATAATAAGTTTCGTTTTGGAGTATACATATGACGGAAAAGGGCGCTAAAGCTAATTCCTCTAGCGCCCTTTCAGCATGAATGCTTAACGTACTACTTCTTCAAGAATTGTTGTCTCACGACCAATCCTTCCTTGTTGCTTAGTTCAATAATGTATGCGCCTGTTTTCAAATCAGAAACGTCAAGTCTGGAGTTACTTGAATTCAAGGCAATCGTTTGAATGACTTTACCGTCAACTGAAAAAATGGTTGCGTAATTGAACTCAACTCCTTTTGAGGAATTAACAGTAAACACATCATTTACAGGATTTGGGTATAAACTCAAACCAATAGATTCTGGAGATTCAACTCCAGCAGGCGAATTACTGTAGTAAACGTCATCAGCATATAATGTACTACCTATTTGCGGTTCAATATCATCTCCAGGACCCATTATAATTAAAACGGTATCAGGAGTTTCTGTACTTGTGTAAGAAATTAACAGCTCTACATTCTCATACGCTCCGTTAGTATTGAAAATATCTTCATTTGCGGTACCGACCGTTTCGCGTACGCCATTGGTGGGGTCCCATTTGGTAAGCGTAACACTAACGAATCCAGTGTCTACGTTAGCTGGATCATAACGAAACCATCCGCCAAAAACTACTGGTCTTTCGCTTATTGGTTGTCCTCCAATTATTGATTGTGATTGTGCATCAATTACCCCGTTGGTGATAACGCCTGGAGTAACGCCTACGGCCAATTGTGCGGTAATCATTTTTGCAGCCGCAGTGCCAGAATTCACTTCATCAGAAGCAGTGGCCTTAAACACTAATTGGCTACCCAAAGCAGTTGACAGAGAATTAAGTGTTGTCCAACCATCTGGATTTGAATACGCTGGTACTGGATTATCAGTCCAGTTCTCAAACCCTGCATTAGTCAATTGCGCAAAAGTTGCACTTGAGATTGATAGAGTAAAAACGAATAGTAAAGCTTTTTTCATGAAATATTAAGGTTAAATAATATGCTAGTCCGCCTGTGTGCACTTACTA
>Ga0209632_10002777_pt1 | contig 16623 bp, 12 predicted proteins | sample COG_10_FD_184754 | JGI IMG/M metagenome (GOLD analysis project Ga0209632, IMG submission 184754) | Pelagic Microbial community sample from North Sea - COGITO 998_met_10 (SPAdes) (version 2) | ecosystem: Environmental > Aquatic > Marine > Neritic zone/Coastal water | place: Helgoland, sampling... | reverse complement strand
CCGAGAGTGCCTTGCCTAGGGCTGTGCGTACGCGGGCGGTGCGAAGCGGAATGACGCTTGCGGGATCCGTCCAGCTGCCTTCGTCCGTAGGCTTCGCGGGGAAGCGCACTTCCGGATGGATTTCGGCGAGCAGGCGCGCGAAATGGCCAGTGGCCTCGAGGGCAAGGTTGGGGTCAAGGGTCTTTTCGAAGCGGGCCGAAGAGTCCGTTCTCAGTCCCACGTGGGTGGACGTGCGGCGGACGGTCGTCGCTTCAAAGGTCGCGCATTCAAGCAATAGAGAATCGGTCTCCGGAGCAACCTTCGATCCGTCTCCGCCCATAATTCCGGCGAGAGCGACGGGCGTGTCGCCGGCGCAGATGAGGAGGTCGGCTTCGCGGAGTTTTCGCTCGCAGGCGTCGAGGGTTTCGATCGTCTCGTCCGACCGTGCGTTGCGAACGACGACACCGCGACCGGCACCGAGGGACTCAAGACGGTTTCGATCGAAGACGTGATTCGGTTGCCCTAGATCCATCATGACGAAGTTCGAGAGGTCAACAAGCAGGTCGATCGGGCGTTGGCCAACTGCGAGGAGCATCCAACGAAGCCAGTCCGGAGAGGGACCAGGCTTGACGCCGTCGATCGGTAGACCGACATAACGTGAGCATCCAGCCGTCTCGATCGTGACCGGGTAGGGTGCTTCGCTTCCGGTTTCGGGAAGGCTGGTGTTAAGAGGAAGAAGTTCGCGCTCGAAGATTGCGGCGACTTCCCGCGCGACGCCTCTATGCCCCCATAGGTCGGGGCGATGCGTGAGAGACTTGTTGTCGATCTCGATAATCCAGTCATCGATGCCGAGCGCGACTGCCACGGGAGCGCCGGTGGTGGCGTCTTCGGGCAGAACCCAGATGCCGTCGTGTTCTTCGCCGAGATCGAGTTCGCGGACGGAACAGATCATGCCAAAGGAAGGCACGCCTCGGATCTTGGACTTCTTGATTTTGAAGTCGCCCGGGAGGTTTGTGCCGACGGTTGCGACGGCGACCTTTTGTCCCACTGCGACATTGGGCGCGCCGCAGACAATCGTGAGGGCTTCGTCCTCGCCGACGTCCACTGTGCAAATGGAGAGCTTCTCGGCATCCGGATGCGGCACGCGAGTCGTTACATGCCCGACGACGACGTCGTGGAGCTGTGGGGCGAATCGCTCGACCCCTTCGACCTCGGCGGTCGAGAGTGTGAGGTCGTTTGCGAGCTGCTCAGGGGTGATGTCCGTGAGATCAACGTGTCGCGCGAGCCAGCGCATGGAGACGTACATTAGAACTGCTCCAAAAAGCGAACGTCGCCATCGAGGAGATGACGGACGTCGTCGATGTTATGCCGAAGCATGACGAGGCGAGATAGGCCGAGGCCAAATGCGAAGCCGCTCCACTCTTCGGGGTCGACGCCTCCGGCTCTTAACACGTTCGGATGAACTAAGCCGCAGGGCAGAAGCTCAATCCATGTCGTCTTCTTGCAAACCGAGCATCCCGAATCACAGAAAGGGCATCGCGCATCGAGTTCGAAGCCCGGCTCAACGAAGGGGAAATGTCCGGGGCGAAGCCGCACGTCGAGATCGCGACCGAAGATGCCGCGGAGCAGCGTCTTCATGGCGCCGATGAGATGGGCAACCGAGATGTCCTTGCCGACGACAAGGCCTTCCATTTGATAGAAGGTGTGGTCGTGGCTCGCGTCGGTGGTTTCCTGTCGGAAGACGCGACCCGGGGCGATGACCCGGAAGGGCGGGGTGCGGTCTTCCATTGCTCGGATCTGGACGGGCGACGTATGTGTGCGCAGAACCAGGGTGCCTATCTCGTCGCAGTAGAAGGTGTCCTGTGAATCTCGTGCCGGATGATCCTTCGTGATGTTAAGCGCTTCGAAGTTGTAGTGATCGAGTTCGACTTCGGGGCCGTCGAGGATTTCGTATCCCATGGAAAGGAAAAGATCTTCAAGCTCGCGAGTGACCTGCGTAATTGGATGCAGGCTGCCGCGATCGGCCAAAGGAGCCGGGAGCGTCGCATCGAAATCGTCTGCCCGCCGGGCTGTTTCGAGCTGGCTCGATGAGAATGCCGCGGCGCGATTGGCGATTGCCACAACGATCGACTGCTTGAGCGCGTTGGCCTTTTGGCCATGCGCTTTGCGATCTTCGGGAGCAAGTTTCGGGATCTCGGCGAGCATTGCCGCTACGAGTCCCTTCTTGCCGATGAGTTCGCGCTCCAGATCCTTGAGTGCCTCTGTGTCTTCGCACGCGCTTATACGCTCGCGCGCAGCGTCGAGCGTGGCTTCCGGGTCCATCTTCGCTTCCTCTCGTTCAGTCATGCTGGGGTCGCCTTGCCGCTCCAAGCGCATGACTTCCTGACGGGGCTACCGCGCTCAGTTTGAGATCCCACTCCGAATCACACGTCCTGGCTCACGTTGGGGCCGCGACTCGAAGAGTCCGATCGGAGTAACGTGGTCACAGGCGATTCGTCGGAAGCTCGGCGGGGGGCGGCCGGGACTTGGCTTGCCGTAGCTTACCGAATCGAGGGCCGTTTTGGGAATTTCAGCCCTGCTTTGGCGTCACCGCGCCGAGTTCATGGAAGACAATCGCTCGCACCGTCACCGCGCCGAGTTCATGGAAGACAATCGCTCGCACCGTCACCGCGCCACGATCACGGCTCAGTCTCGAACAGGGAAAGGTCTATCACGTGGCATGTAGCAGTCGTGCATGAAACGAAGCGGCGGACAGCTGATCTCTTGGCGGAGGGCTTGATCGAATGGGCGGGGGGCAGCAGCTCGCTCCACAATACGCGAGTGAGCTTTGCCCCGTATACGCTCTGGGGCATCTGGGACGACGCTAGCTCCGAATTGCGAACCGCGATCGGAAAAGATCCCTGTAATCGTTGGCTGCTGCTCCAGAAAGTCGCGCTGCTCGAGCAGGTGGAGCTCTCGATCGTAGCTAAGTACTCGCGGCAGGCCTCACGCTGAGTGCGAGCATTAGGCCGAGGGCCGTTAGGCCGCCGGCGACCCAATAGGGGTAGGGCGTGCCAAGGTCGTAGAGGAGTCCGGCTGCGATCGGACCGACGATGCGTGCGGCAGAGGCAGTTGATTGGAAAACGCCCATCACGAGGCCGCGCGATCCTTCGTCCGAGGCGACGGAAACGAGGCTCATCATGGGTGGCTGTGAAATACCGCGACCGATCGCCGCGAGGCCCAAGGGCAGCATCAGCCAGCCGATTGTCGAGGGCGCGGGAACGAAGGCAAAGGCGATGGACATGAGAGCTAGGCCCGCAATCACCAGCTGGCGTTCCTCGAAGCGCTCTGACAGCCGTTTCATGCCGCCACCCTGAATGCCGCCCATCAGGATGGCCATGGCGAGCATGACCATGCCTACCCCGAGTTCTTCGTATCCGAAATGATGCGACAGGAAGAATGCGAAGGTCGTTTCGAGTTGTGTGACGGCGAGGCTGAAGAGAAAGTAGATCAGGCAGACCCGGCCGATGATCGGGGCGCGCAAGACATCGAGCCGACTCGTGAGGTCGGGCTTGGGGCTCTCGGCACGTCGCTCGGGCTCGCCGAGGCGTGCCGCAGCCCAGACGAAGTTGATCGCAGCCATCGCCGCAGCGACGAACATAGGAGCCTCGTGGCTGACTCGGGAGAGAATACCTCCCAGGGGCGGGCCGAGCGTGAAGCCTACGGCGAAGGACGCCCCGATCATGCCCATCCAGCGCGTGCGATCCGCTTCGTCGGTGACATCCGTTAAATATGCAGTCGCGACGCTGATATTCGAGCCGAATACGCCCGCAAGGAGTCGGGCGGCGAAGATTCCAAGGAGAGAGTCGGCCAGGCCCAGAGCGAAGAGTGCGACCGCGGTACCGGCGATCGTCACCAGCATCACGGGCCTTCGCCCAATGCGATCCGAGAGTCGGCCCCATAGCGGCGCGCAGAGAAACTGAGCCGCCGCGTGGCTTGCAAGGAGAACGCCGAGCATGGCACCGCTTGCGCCGTAGCGCTCTGCCCAAAAAGGCAGGATCGGAACCACGAGCCCGAAGCCGATCAGGTCGACGACTATGACCGAAAACAAGACACCGAGGCCCTCGGGACGAGACCCTCTGTTCTCTTCGGTGTTTTCGCTCAAGTGTGACTCCCAGGTGGCCGTCCGGTATATAACGACCGTGGCCGTCGCACCGTAGCGCGCCTTGTCGAAAATCCATTCCCGGCGCCGCATCGCTACGTCCCGTTGCAGGAGAAATGGGATGCTCTACGGTCCTGCGTACTGGTTGCCGGTCAAATTTATCGATCCGATTCCCAGAAGCCCTGAAGCGCGCTCACGAGCACAACTATAATGAGCGCGAGGAGTGAAGCGAGCTTTGTCCGATCACATCACCGAAAAATCCGAGCAAAAGCTCCAGGATTGGTCCCAGCAGCAGGCCAACGCCGAAACGATGGTCCCGATCATCGGTGAGCTCTATCGCGAGCGCGGCGTGATTTTTACGATCTTTGGTCATTCTCTCGTGAATAAATCTCCCCTCGAAATTATCGGCCTGCACCGGATTGCCCGCGTCAACGTGGATGCCGCCATCAGCACGATGGACACCTATCCGATTCTTTCGGAAGTCGCGCGCCTGGACCTCGCACCGGCGCGAATCGATCTTGGCAACTTGATCAGCCATTGGCGCCAGGCGACTCCTGATTTGGAAATCGAAGATTTCGTAAAAGACGAACTCGCCGGTATCGCCACGGGTAAGACTTCGCTCCGCTCGAATCCCCAAGATGTCGTGCTCTACGGCTTCGGTCGCATCGGCCGCCTCGTGGCCCGAATCCTCGCGGGCAAGACCGGCGGTGGAGACAACCTTCGCCTTCGCGCCATCGTCGTCCGCCCTGGTGGCGATAACGATCTCGCTAAACGCGCAAGCTTGCTGCGCCGCGATTCGATCCATGGCCCGTTTTCAGGGGAGGTGGTCGTCGATCACGAAGACAATGCCCTGATCATTAATGGCAATCTCGTCCACGTGATCTACGCGAGCAGCCCCGAGGAGTGTGACTACTCAAAATACGGCATCCAAGATGCGATCGTCGTCGACAACACGGGCATGTGGCGCACGGAAGAAGATCTATCGCGTCACCTCGTACCCGGTACGTCGAAGGTGATTCTGACGGCGCCCGGCAAGGGCAACGTTCCGAATATCGTATACGGCGTGAATCACTACGGAATGACGGAAGGCGGCAACGTGATTTCCGCGGCCTCGTGCACGACGAACGCGATCGCGCCGGTACTCAAGGCGGTCAACGATCAGTATGCGATCGAGAGCGGCCATATCGAAAGTATCCATTCCTTCACGAACGATCAAAACCTGATAGACAACTATCACAAAAAGGAGCGACGCGGCCGAGCGGCGTCCCTCAATATGGTGGTGACTGAAACCGGAGCAGCGAAGGCCGTGGCGAAATGCCTGCCGGAGCTCGCTGGCAAGCTGACGGGCAACGCGATTCGCGTGCCAACGCCTAACGTCTCACTGGCTGTGATGAGCTTGAATCTTGGTTGCGAAACGAATGCGGAAGAACTCAATGAATTTCTATTGAAGACTTCTCTTGAAGGCGATTTGCAGAATCAGATCGATTACTCGAAGTCGACCGAAGTTGTTTCAAGCGACTTTGTTGGGAACCGTTATGCAGGGATCGTTGATGCGCCCGCGACTATTGTCCAAGGCACTCACGCCGTGCTTTATGTCTGGTACGACAACGAGTTCGGCTACAGTCGCCAGGTCGTGCGATGTCTCGAGGAACTCGCAGGCATAGTGATGCCGAATTTCCCCAAGCGCGCCGTTCGGCATTAGGGCCCTCCGGGCTCGCTAGTGCTCCGCTTGTTATCAAGACGGTCGGCGGGTTCCTTCCGGAAGCGCACCGGCCGTTCGCACATCTGGCTGCGATCTCGCTGGCGTCTATCGTGCGGGAAGACCGAAGGGGAAGGTGATGGCGATGCCGACCCGCGGTGCCGGGTCGAATTCCTGGTCGTAGAGCTTGCGACCGTTGTCGGATTCGACGCGAATACGGCCTGCGATTCCCACGCCGGTTTTGACGTCGAGGAATGCGCTTTCCATTAGACGAATGCGCAAGCCTACTTCAACAGGGATCGTCGTGATTTCCCCGATGCCGTTCGTGTCGGCGGTTGTGCCGTTGTCGTCGAGGCGGAAGCGGGTTCGCTCGTAGCCGGCGGAGATTGTGAACCGGATTGAATTACTGGTGCCCCAGAGCAGGGTTGTTCGACCGCCCTGGAACCAGTCGCCCTCGGTCATGAGCGTTAGGCCTTCCATGATGCGCCATTTGAGGGCCACGATAGGGAAGGTCTCGGCTTCTTTTTCAAGCTGACTTGTTACGCCGAGACCCAAGCCAACGGAGACCGTTTTGCTGATTTGCCAGCGAACGAGCGCTGAAACTCCGGCCGCGAAGCCGTTACGGTCGGTGCCGGACTCGCCTGCATACCGAATTGGGAGCGCCAAGACGACGGAGACCTCATCGCCGACGAGTATCGTCGTGCTGGGCAAAAAGTCGATCGTGTTCAGCGAGTTCCAGGGATCTCGCGGCAAGTTCGTCGTCCCATAAACGGGGGGTGAACCGAAGTCGAGGTTGAAGTCGTATCTCGAGTGCGCGTAACGAGTCCCGAAGCTCACGAGGATCGACTCATTGATTGGGCCGCCAAATTCCCCCGCGATTGCCGTGCGCCACGCGTGGAACTCGTCGCCGGCGTCGCTCTTGGTTTCGAATTCGGAGCGATAATCAGCGCTCACCCGCCCACGCCACTCAAAGCGAGCCGGAGTGTCGCCTAACGTTGAGAATTGGGCGGATGCCAGGCCACTTGTGAGCAAGATAAGCACCGCCGCAAAGATCCCGCGAATCAGTTCTCGATGCATGGTGCCCCCCAGCACTGTGGCCGCACCTGAGCCCGCCGTGAGCCACGGCGCATGTGCGAATTGACTGAGCATCTGAAGCACAGAGGCCGCTTGAAGCTCGAAGGGAAGGGTCGCCCGACTATGCGGATGCGTCTAGTCCTTCCAGCCCGTTTGTGCGCCCTTGATCATGGCGAAGGGGCCGACGGGCCATCCGAAGCAGTCGACCATCAAGCGATTGACGTCTTCCTGCGAAGCGACGCCCTCCGAAACGACCTGGCTGGCTTCTTTAATCATCGCGGCGTAGACCCGGTTAGCCACATAGCCCCAAGCCATCGAGTGATCCTTTACGACGACCGGGTTTTTACCGCAGGCACTTGCAAGCGCGGTGACTCGCTCTATGACGTCGGTATGCGTTTCTTCGGTGACCACGATCTCGGCGAATTTCATCACGACTGGGGGGGAGGCCCAATGCCAGATGATGACGTTTCCGGGCCGGTCGGTCGCCGCGGCAAGGGCGGCAAGCGGAAAGCCCGAGCTATTCGAGGCGAGGATCGCGTCGTCGGGCGCAAGTCGGTCGAGGTCGCGGAAGACTTTGACCTTGAGGGCGAGCCGTTCCGGAACGCATTCGACGATGAGTTCGGCGTCACTGACCGCTTCTTCGAAGTTCGTAGAGAAGGTCAGGCGGGCGAGGGCGGCGTCGGCATCGGCGCGTTCGATTTTGCCTCGGGATACGGCGCGCTCGAAGCCGTAGCGGCCGTCAGCAACCCCTGCGATGGCCTTGTCGATCACTTCGTTCTCTAGGTCGGTGCAGTGCACCTCGTTGCCTGCTTGGGCGAGGACCTGGGCGATGCCGCTACCCATGACGCCGGCGCCGATGACTGCGATGCGCATATATTTCTCCGTTTTCAGTTATTTAAGTCGAGGTCCTGCGACGTCTATGCGCTTCGCGCGCGAGGTGCTGCGCAGATAGGCTCGGGATTCAGGTGAGGACCGGCTTGAAACGAGGCTCTGATCTATGGCCTGGGTATTAGGTGGTGTTTTCGGAGGGGAGGTGCTCTCTCTGGTTAAAGCTGAGAAGTTCTGCTTCCGGAGCGAACGCGAGTTCGCTGATCGCGCAGTTTTTCATCATGCGGTTCCACTCGGCGTAGTGATCGTCGAGAAGGAGCCCTAAGGCGATCGTGAGTGCAGCGCCGTGACTCACGACCACGATTCGCTCGCCCGGATGCGCTGCAGCGAGCCTCGTGAGCGCGCCCGCGAGTCGATCCCCGACCTGCTTAGGCGATTCCCCGCCATGCGGCGCGAAGTGAGGGTCGGCGGACATATTTTGAAAGAGCCTTTTTTCCTCGGTCAGCTCTTTGAATTTCATACCCTCCCAGTCCCCTAGGTCAAACTCGACGAGCTCATCATCGAGGACCGGAGTTAGGCCGAGAGGTGTCGCAATTGCTTGGGCTGTCTGGTGGGCACGGTCGAGAGGGCTCGCGTAGACATGCGCAATCGGTTGGTAGTTGGCAGCAATATGCGCACCGACAGCGGCGGCTTGGCGACGTCCGTGGTCCGTAAGCGCAGTATTGGTCGAGCCATGCCAAACTCCGTCGACATTAGCCGAGGTCTGGCCATGGCGAACGATCGTGAGCAGGGCGTGGCTTGAGTTCGGGTCGTGAGTAGTCGAGGTCATAAGAGCCGGATCATACCTATCCGGAGCGACCGACGCGGAAGCGTTAAACGACTCGGGTGTGGACTAGGAAAGACTCGGGGAGAGGAGCATGCCTAGTTGGCTCGGCCGACGACCACTGGGCCATAACTGGCGAGCCAGGTTACGGGGGACATGTCGGCGATTTTTGCGCGGCTGGCCGCTCGGGTGAGCGCCTCTGCCGGCAGCCCTGGCTCATTCAGCAAGGCAGCGGGGACCGGCTCAATGAGCCCGGCGTCGGCAACGAGTTTGGGGCTCATAGAGACCGAACTTTCAGAGGCCACCGGCGGCTCGCTGGCGGTCTCTATCGTTCCATCCGCCGCCATCGCTGACGACGAAACGAGGGACGCTCCGGCGAGGAAGACAGTCGCGATGATTCGAATCGAAGTATTGTTTAAAACACCCATTTGATAATGAGGTCGGAGCCGTGGCGCACTGGCTGAAGAGAAACGTATCGAAAAAACTCCAATTTTCCGGAGATTTACAGTCTGTGCGCAACTTTCCCGCAACGGGAAGGCACGGAGTTCGCAAACGTGGCCTGGGCGGGTCGACTCGGCTCAGGCGTTCTCGAGTAGCTCGACGAGTTCGTCTCGGGAGAGCCGGCTCGAGCCGTCCGCATCTTCGAGGGCAGCATCGGCAAGAGCTCGTTTGCGTGCGTGCAGCGCGAGGATGCCTTCTTCGACGGTGTTTTTCGCGATCAAGCGATGAACGGCGACCGGGCGATCCTGGCCGATACGATGGGCCCTATCTGCGGCCTGTTGCTCGACCGCGGGGTTCCACCAAGGATCCAAGAGGAAGACATGATCCGCGGCGGTGAGGTTGAGACCCGTACCACCAGCTCGCAGAGAGAGCAGCATGACCGGAGGGCCATCGTCGCTCTGAAAGCCTTCCACGACGGCGCCGCGATCACGCGTGGATCCATCGAGCCGCAGGAAGCCGAAGCCGCGAGAATTGAGGCCAGGCTCCACTAGGTCGAGCAGCGTCGTCCACTGCGAGAACACGAGTGCCTTGTGTCCGCCGGCGACCACTTCGTCAAGGCGAGCGAAGAGGGTCTCGAGCTTCGAGGAGGAGCCTGTGAGCGAGGCTTGTCCGGGAACGAGGCTGGGATGACAGGCGGCTTGGCGCAATCGCAAGAGTGCTTCGAGCGCGGCCATCACGTTGCCACCGGCGCGCAGTCGTTCAACGACATCTCGCAGGGTCGCGGCGCGGACAGCGTCGTATACCGCGCGCTCATCGGGCGAGAGATCGCAGTCCAGCACGATTTCCGAAAGCGGGGGTAGTTCCGGAGCCACTTCGGACTTGAGGCGTCGCATCAAGAAGGGCCGGATACGCGCTCGCAGGCGAGCGGCGACTTCACTATCGCCGTCCGCGATCGGCCGCGCATAACGGTCACGGAAATCGGTGCGACCCCCTAATAGTCCTGGGTTGAGGAAGTGGAATTGGCTCCACAATTCCTCCAGTCGATTCTCGACGGGCGTGCCCGTAAGCGCGAAGCGCGCGTGTGCATCGAGTCGATGTGCGGCACGAGCGATCTGACTTTCTGGGTTCTTAATGGCTTGGGCTTCGTCTAGTACGACGATGTCCCAGGTGGGCTTAGTGAGCAGCTCGACGTCCTGTCGCAGTAGGGCGTAGCTTGTGATCGTGACCGCGGCCTCGGGATCGAGAGTTCGATTGGAGCCGTGGTAGAGCGAAACCGTAAGACTCGAACGGAAGCGTTCGATTTCTCGAACCCAGCCATGAAGCACGGAAGTAGGCGCGACAACCAGCGTTCGCCCTTCGAGGGCACACAGCGCCTGAAGTGTTTTACCAAGACCCATGTCATCGGCGAGTAGTGCACCAAGTTCGGCACGGCGCAAGAAGACGAGCCAGTCGACGCCGTCGCGCTGATATGGGCGCAGTACATCGAGAAGCTCGGGATCAATTGGCGCTTGCGGGATGCCGTCGAAGCCTTCGAGAAGCGGCCGCAGCCCGTCGAGCGCCGGCGGCGGCGGCTCGTCCAGGTCTTCACATAGGAGCGCGAGATCCGGGAGTGCGTGTCGAGCGATTCGGCCTCGTGGGTCACGGGCGGCGAGAAGGTCAGCGATGCGGTCGCCGTAAAGGCGAAGCCAGTCGGAGGGCAGCTTCGCGAACCCACCACCATCGAGCTGGACCACGGATTCACCACGCGACCAAGCGCGCAATACGGACTCCGGAGCCGCACTGCCACGCTTGGACTCGGGCGGACCGCCCCGGCCAGGCTCTTCACCAAAGGGAGAGTAGTCGTCGCCGCTACCCGTATCTTCGCCGTCTTCGCCCGTGTCTGTTAGGTCTTCGCTGAGGTCAAAGTCGAGGGTGAACTTGTCGTCGTCAATACGAAGGTTGGCTTCGAGGCTACCGACGAGCTGGAAGTCTCGGATGCTCGCGCCGACCACTTCGAGGGACGTGTGCTCAAGGCGGCTCGCGAAATTAATTGCGTCGGTCGCGGGAAGCCGGGCGACGATGCCAGGGCGCAGGCCGAGCTCAGTACGTAACTGTGCGACGGCTTCGTTCTCGGCATGCTCCATTCGGAGAGGAACTTCGCCGCCACCGAGATGCACGAGCCTGCCCGAGTCGATACGTGCCACCGGCGGATCGCCGTAGACGAGCGTCGGCAAAACGCTGAGCCCATCGCCCTCCCGAGTGACTTCGACGCGTATCCGCGGCCGTTCGCCCCGGCGCACGCTGGGGAGCTTCGGGGATTCTATGACGAGCGGGATCCGCTTTTCGAGTTCGGGGATAACTTCGGTGACCAGTGTTGCGAGGTCATCGTCGCTGAAGAACAGGCCGCGCGGCAGGTCGGCGAGTTCTCGCCCCGTGAGTCGGTTAGGCGCGAGAGGGTGAAGCGTATCGCCCGCTTGCACGATCCCGTTTCGGAATGCGCGAATGATTCGCGTGTCCTGTTCCACGAAGAGCCGGACGCCTTCTGGCGCATCGACGACGCGTGCGATCAGGCCAATCGGTTCGGTGTCGATCTGAATCGGCTTTCCATCCAAGAAGACGCGACCGATACCGGTCATTTTGTCGACGAGATTTGAAAGGTTCGGTTTGATACGAGTGTCCGCCGGACGGGGTGCGAGGCGGCGATCGATAGCGATATCTGCGGGCGTCGCTACGAAATCGGGGCCCTTGCGTTTGCCGCCTGCGGCTACGGCCAACAGGCTGCCACGAAGCACTGTCCGCTTCCCTTCGAATTCGATCTCTCGGGTCATGTAAAGCTGCCCGGCACGATCTTCGAGGCAATAGACGATTCGCCCACGGCCTTCGCCCTGGGTCGGAAGATCCTCGCCGCCCTTTGCGGCGTTGCGCACAGCGATCACCGCGGCAGCAATATGCTCACATGGATCGTCAGGAGAGTTGCAGGAGCATTCCCAGTCTTCGTCCTTGGGGTGAAGCGTGACCTGCGGCGCACCAAGACCCTTGCCAGTCTTGACCCGAAGCGTGATCGAGTTGGCGAGGCGTTCTTCGACGCTGACAGCGTCCGCCCTCGCGAGCGACACGCCGCGCGACCAAAGGGTGCGCGGGCAAGCCTCCTGAACTGATTCGAAGAGCGTCTGCGTAAAATCCAAGGGAGCGAACCAATCGGCCGAAGGCCGTAACTGCAGTGGGAGGGTTTCGGATGCTAACCGATTTGGTCAGCCTTGGGGCGTCTTATGGCGTAGTAGAGGTCAGAGAGATCGTTCGACGTCTTAATGTTTTTTTGCGCGGGCCGAGACCCCGTGAAGGTCTCGGCGAAGGTTTCACTCGAGCAGGTTCGTATTCGCTTCGGCCCAGCGCCGCAATTCCGCTTCTAGAGGGCCGGTTTCGTTGCTGTCGGGGGCGGCTTCAACGAAGCGGGCGAGATGGGCGAGGGCATTCCCGACGTGGCGTCCCGGTCCCGCGCCAAGTAGTTCCATGACCGCACTGCCGTTCAGGGCCAGGGTGCGGACCTGTCCCGCGCGAGTGTCGTTGGCTCGCATGGCCTCGATTCGGGCCTCCACCCGCTGGAGTCGCTGCTCGATCGCCGCCGCATCGACTTTATTCTCGAGCTCTGCCACTTCGAGGCGCCGCCAGGCGAAGAGTGCGTCGCGTTCCTCTGCAGATGTGCGGGACAAAATGCGACGGATGCTGACATCTCGGCTCGATTCGATGCTGCGGTCGAGGGGATGCAGCCCTTGAAGGTGTTCGACACGTCGTGCGAGGCGATGAGGTACACGCAAGCGGACCATCCCTCTCGCGGTTGCAGATCCACGGAGCCAGGCGGCCCAGCGGAGCGACGGCAGGGGTGGGAGTCGAGCGATGCGAGCGGCCTGTATGGGGAGTGCGCCAGGGGCGATTTGATTGGTGACTCCTGTGTCGTGAAGGAAGGCGAGGCCGGCGGTCGGATCTTGGCTCGCCAGGATCCGGCTGATTTCGCGTCTCGCAGGCGCACCACGCGGGAGTCGCCGACTTATTTCGTCGAAGCTGCCGCAGGCGCTCTCAATCACATCGTCTGTCGGCGTTAGGTTGTATTCAGCGGCTAATCGCGCGGCGATAAAGTAGCGACGCGGCGCTCGGGCGAAGGGGGCGGGGTGTCGGCTCGCGAGTTCAAGGCGACCTTGGCCGAGCGCATCGAGTTGATTTCGAGGGTCGCAGAAGCGGAGATCCGCCGGACGAAACGCGAGGGCGTAGGGGCCGAGTGCGAAATCAAGTAGCGCCTCTTCCATAGGACCGTCGCCCATGCAGAGAATATCAACGGGCCCGCCCGCGGTGGCCTGCGTAAGTCGGGTTCCAAGTTCTGAAGTGACGACCGCGTTGGGAAGCGCCGCGAGTATTTGCGCTCGCGGGCCGCTGCAGAGAATTGATTGAGTTCGGGGCCCGGCAGCTTCCGTGCGAGGCTGCGGACGTAATTCGTCGAGCAACCCGTCGCCGTGGCTGAAGGATCGCAAGCCACGCTCCTCTAAGTGAGCGCACAATTCGGTCAGGGGCTTCGGCAAGGTAGGAGAGAGCGAATGCGCTCGGGATTGACTCATGAGGACGGACGATTGTAGACCGGTAAGAACGCGATGGCCGTAGCCGTCTGTATAAGCGCGGAAAATATTGCGAGCCTCATGGATGAGAATCGCAATGAATCACTAAAGAAGCGTCAAGAATACTCTGCGGACCGCTCTGCGTTGCTGCGTGGGCGAGAGGATGATGGGATTGACCACGCTCGTGATCGCATCCCCCACTTCGGCCACTTTTGCTGGCGGGGCAGGGCTTTGGTCGGCGGCTCGGGAATGCGCAAGAGGATCGCAGCCGCCGCGCGACGCGCGGTGTGTCCGTCGAGAAGAATCGATGGTCGATTCGGCTCAATTGCGAAGGGGTAAACAACTAGCGATATGATGGTGCATCGAACTCAAGGTGATGGGGGCATTCACCGACAGCTATAGTATCCGGAAGTGAATGCCTTCGACTTCGTTTGGGAACGGAATCACGGCAGGACTTCGCGGACGGGAGTTCGCAATGAGTACTGGGTCCGAGTTTGCAGGGCACCGACCGCACGGGAATGATGCCCGCCCGGACGAACGTTTCGTGCGCATCCTCTTTGTAGAGGAGCGGCCAGAAGTCGCCGAGGAAATTAGGCAGAGCCTCGGCCGAGCCGTTCGCGCGTCATTTGACGTCGTTTGCGAAGCAAACCTATTGGACGCGGCTGCCCAGATTAGGGGCGCAAAATTTGATCTCCTTCTGATCGATCCCTATCTACCGAACGTCGAGCCTCATGTAGCTATCGAACTTGCAAACGATCTCGCCCATCGATTGCCCGTCGTCGTTTTGACCGGTACCGAACCGATGGCGGCGAACGTTACGCCCCTTCGCCAGCGTTTGGCGGATTGCGTGGAAAACGCGGACGTCGTCGGCACGCTCCTGTCAGCGATCCGTCGTGCTCGCCGTCTAGGGACCGGCTTGATGACTCCGGTCTTCTGCCGCCTAGAAGGTCTTTGTGACTGATCGAGCGAAACGCGCACGCTCTTCAGCCGAGCCGCCTATGCTCGCGGCGTGTCTAAGCTCGCTCCGACTTCCCGCCTTCATTTTCGTCTCCCAGGACGCGTCGAATCTCTGGGTTCGTGGCTGGCAGCGTTGTTGCCGTGCTTGGATCGCGGCGAACGCCGCGGGCTCGTAGAAAGCGACCGCGTTCAGGTCGATGGACGAGGAGCGACGTCTGCGAATCAAGTGTGTCCCGCGGGCGCGAAGATCGAAATTGAGCTTGTGGGTTCTGCTGTTGCTGCATTAGGCGTCGATGCGGCGGCGGAATTGGGTCTGGCGGAGCATTGGTTCGCATGGGTCGAGGAAGCTCCCTGGGCTTCGGGAGAGCTCAAGTTAACGGGGCGATCGCCTCTGAATTTCGAGGTGGTAGAGCGCTGCGACTCGCTTGCACGGATTGAGGTGCAAGGCGAGGCAGTGGCCGCGCAGGCACTTTGCTTAGCCCTCGCTGAGATCGACCTGCCCGTGGTGGGCGATCTAGCGAACGGCGGGTTGGGCGTGCCGGGAGGAGTTCGCGTGGCGCAGGCAGGCGCTGCGCTGCCCAAACCCGAAGAGATCGTTTGGCAATGGGATCATGGGGCGAGTGCATCGTCGGATGATCCCACAGGCGGGACGTTCGTCGTGTCGGACGAAACGGCACGAGTTCTAGCCGGAGGACATCGCTGGATCCTGCCGGACGATGCGAGCGATTCCGCGGGAAACTACCGCCGCGGTGCTCTGGTTCGTGTGACAGACCGAGAACGGCGTGGGATCGCGTGGGCCCACATAGAAGGAACGCCTCGACTCTCCGCACGGGTTTGGGGACACGGCGACCGTCCGCTTCGCGCATTGGAGTCGATCGACGCTCGGATCTCGCAAGCGCTCGGCCGCCGAAGCGCTCTTTTGTGGAGCGGCCACGAGCCCACCGGAAGCAATGCCTTTCGATTAGTTCACGGAGAAGCCGACGGGTTTCCTGGCTTGTATATCGATCGCCTCGGGTCGCTGCTGCGGGTGCTGGTCTCGGGGTGGGCGACGGAGGGCTTTCGCGACCGTACGATTGAGGCCCTCTTGGCGCAGCTTCCTATGACTCCGGAGGGCGTTCCGTGGAGCGTACTCGAACTCTTGCATTTGCGATCGCCGGCTGGGCGAGCAGTTGACCGGGTGCGTTGGCGCGCAGGTGGACTCGAAGAGTTGGCGAAGAATCATCCGGATCTCGAAAGCGACCGCTTCGTAGTGCGGGAGCGCGGGCTTCGTTTCGAGATCGATCCGGGATGGGATGCACCGCGCAAGCCGCGCCCTGGCTACGGTCTTTTTGTGGATCAGCGCGAGAACCGAGAGCGCGTTGCGAAGCTGGCCGCGAGGGGAGGGCGCTGGCTCAATCTCTTTGCGCATACGGGCGCCTTCAGCGTCGCACTTCTCGCGGCGGGTGCGGAACAAGTTATTTCTGTGGATCTTTCTGGCGCCTACCTGGAACGAACGGATCGGAATGTCGCGCTGAATCAGGATCTCGGGGTCGACCCCAGCAAGCATAAATCCGTCCGCGGCGATGTGCGCCGTTTCCTCGAATCGCTCGATTCGAACGAGCGCTTCGATGGGATGGTGATCGATCCGCCGACTGCGGCTGCTGCGGGACGGCGCTTCTGGTCCGTAAAGGATGATCTTGAGCCGCTTCTTCAGCTGGCCCTTGATCGGTTGGCGCCGGGGGGCAGCTTGCTGGTGACTCAGAATCGGTCAGGACCGCCGGTCGGAATCGGCCAGGCACTTGAGCGCGTGGCGGCGCGAGCGTGTATTCAAATCTACTCGATCGATCCCGCCCTCGCGGGAGTGGATCATCCGAGTCTTCCTGGGTTCCCGGAGGGGGAAGCCTTCGAGGGATGGTTGCTTCGCATCCGCTGAGACACGACAAGTTCTCCCGTGGGTAATTGCCCTGGGGCGCAAATTTGGCCGAACGATACGCTTAGAGGGTATTCGGGCCGGTTTTTTAATTTCCTTCACCATAAATTCGCCCAAGAGTGCAGGTAAAGAGCAAGTAAGCAAGTAAATGGTTAATCGCGTCTGACACAATCCATTCTCACTCACCAC
>Ga0209632_10002775_pt1 | contig 16630 bp, 16 predicted proteins | sample COG_10_FD_184754 | JGI IMG/M metagenome (GOLD analysis project Ga0209632, IMG submission 184754) | Pelagic Microbial community sample from North Sea - COGITO 998_met_10 (SPAdes) (version 2) | ecosystem: Environmental > Aquatic > Marine > Neritic zone/Coastal water | place: Helgoland, sampling... | reverse complement strand
CCTGGAGATGGCGCAAAATTTTGTTCTGGGCCCGATCTTTACACCTCCTGTGGTGGCAGGGACCAATGGCAAACTCGCTACCCTCTTCCTGCCGGGTGCCGGTGGGGGTGCGAGCTTCTCAGGGGCTAACATCGATCCGGAAACCAATATTCTTTACGTGCCTTCCCAGACCCGGCCCTATGCGATGTCGCTGGTTGAACCACCGCCGGGTACGTCAGTCTGGCCTTATGTTATCCAGGTTCAGCGCGATGTTGGTCCTCAGGGATTGCCTTTGGTAAAACCTCCCTATCGCCGTATTACCGCCATCGATCTCGATACCGGCGAGCACGTGTGGCAGATACCTTTTGGCAGAGGACCTGCTAATCACCCCGCCCTGCAACATCTGGATCTTCCCGATCTTGGCAGCAGCTTTACCGATGTCTCTGGAGAGGGTGGCCTCTTGATTACCAAGTCGCTATTAATTAGCTATCTCGCGCAAAAGGATGAGGTCGACCCAGAGGCCAAGGGCTCAATACTGGTGGCATTTAACAAGGACACTGGAGAAAAAGCTGGACAGGTCATGGTAGATCGACGCCTGCACGGACCGGTGATGAGTTATCTGCATGACGGTCAACAGTATATTGCGGTGGCTGGCGGAGGTCGTAATAACGACGCCGAATTAATCGTCTTCGCCTTGCCACAATAGAAGTTCTGCAAAGCAACAAGCTAATAGCATCGACTTAGTCTATGGCGTTCAGCCTATCGTATTAGTTCGTCATAGATCTGCTCAATTCGCGTTGCCGGCATAGGCCAGTTCAGGTCTTCGATATCGATCGCTGAAACAATGGAGTCACGTGTCACACCATCATCGATCAGAATCTGCACTCGCGACAGGAGTTGGTCGAACTTGCTGCGAAATACGCGCACATCGGCTTTGCGGAGAATGGGTCCATGACCCGGAATAACCGTATCGAAATCGAGCGCTAGCAGTCTATCCAGAGTAGCAGTCCATTGTGCCGCACTACCGCCATTGGCGAAATCGATAAACGGTGCCAGCGTGCTGCCGTCCAGTCTTTCCCCCCAGACAAAGAGATCACCTGTGTGAACGGCGCCCAGTTGCGGGAAAAAGATCACCGAGTCACCGTCGGTGTGGCCGCGGCCAAAGTGATGTGATTGAACCTCCTGACCACCTAGGAATATCGTTGCGCTCTGCTCGAACAGAATTTCCGGCACGCCAGGAAGGTCGTTGGCCAACATATTTTTACGCACATTGCGATGCGCAACGACTTGCGCCGCCGGCATAAAACTCGCATTGCTACCGGCGTGATCGGCATGATGATGAGTGTTTAACACATAGCGAACCGGTTGCGACGTCACCCGCCTCACCATTTCCATGATGTCCAGGTAACTGTAGGAAAACTTGTTATCCACTATTAATACGCCATCTTCAGTCACTAGCACCGCCACGTTACCTCCGGACATGCCACCATCAAATCCAGGGATCACATAGAGGTTTTCTTTATCGGCTACCGCGTGAATCAGCATCCTTTGTTGTTGTTCCGCCGTCAAGGTGGGGCGCTGCTGAGCGTTCACGGTCTGATAGAAACCCATAGCTGAAATCAGCAATGCGAGTAACTGGAGACTGAGTCGGTGCGTGGTCAGGGATGGTTTGGGCATGGTAAGAGCCTCGTATTAATACATGGGGTCAGAGTAAATATACAGTAGTTTTGAACTGCTTCTTCAGCGAATTCATAGCCCACTTCTTAGCACACCCTGACTTCGCCAATCTATCACATTAATTCCATTGATGAATCGGTCGCGCGGTCTACTGAAAATCCTCGTGTCGGTGGTTCGATTCCGCCCCTGGGCACCATAACTTCTTGTTATCAATAACTATTTTATTTACTCCCCACCCCGTATTTTTTGGCACACCCTTAGCACACTCTAGTATTCCCACAAATCAGGCTATACACTAGTTGAAAAACTAATTGGTGTTTACTGTGCCTAAGTCCATCAGCGTTATAGATAAAAAAGTGAAGCTGTACAAACGCAGCCGAAGCAATGTTTGGCAGGCTGAAATCAAGTTGCAGAATGGCAAGCGCGAACGGTTTAGCACTGGCACTGAAGAAGAAAATGAAGCAAAAGAAAAAGCACTAAAGCTATTCTACGGCGCAGAGACTAGAGCCGAAAATAAACTCCCCCAAAACACTCGCAAGTTTCGCAACGTTGCCAATTTCGCTATTAACCGAATGCAGTCTGAATTAGACAGTGGAAGCGGTAAGATTATTTACAATGACTATATCCGAGTCATCAAGGAATACCTCCTACCTTTTTTCGGCAATTATAATGTAGATAACATAAACGTTCCTCTTCTCGCCGATTACTCAACTTGGCGTGATGAAAAAATCAGAAATGCAAAATGGATGAAGAAAGTCGATGCAGCAAAACGTCGCGCAACGACTGCAAAAGAACGCAATGCTGCAGACAATATTGCGAAGCCCAAATATAAGGCTATGCAAAGCACCATCAATACTCATAACTCTGCACTAAATCGAGTTTTGGATGAAGCACTACAGCGGGGATGGATTACCGAGTCCATCAAACCCACCCTGCTCAACAAAGGTGTTAAAAGTGAGAGTAGAGGGGCATTCACTCAAGAAGAGTATAAGCATATTTATTCAAACCTTGCCGCATGGGCCAAGGAAGGACACAGAAGGGAAACCCGGGAAATACGAGAAGTCCTTCGAGATTATGTTTTATTTTTATCCAATACCGGAGTAAGGCATGGAACTGAAACAGAGGCGCTTCGATGGAAAAACGTCTCTTGGTATATCGAAAAAACACCTGCAGACAAAGGAAACAATAAATCTCAAAAGTATCTACAAATTGACATAGTCAAAGGGAAAACAGGAAAACGGACAATAATCGCGCGAGATATGACGGCTGTCTATTTGGAAAGGCTGCTAAAGCTAAACCCGAACATCAAACAAAAAACTCTGAATGCAGTTATCTCCGCCAAACTTGATGAACCTTTGTTCGTCACTCGAAGTGGACTTCACGTATCAACGGACACACTTAGAGCATCATTTAAGCAATATCTCAACAAGCTCAATTTACGAATAGGCGCGGATAATAAAGTCCGGTCGCTCTATAGTCTAAGACATACTTACGCTACGCTAGCACTTCTAAATGGTCGAAGCATTCACCAGTTAGCAGTACAAATGGGTAATAGCACAGCCATTATTGAACAGTACTATAGTAAATTGAGCGCCCAATTAAACGCATCAGAACACAGCGGCAGAAAGCAATTCGATACAGCTTTTGCAATAGATCAACTGGATGGAAAATGACCAAAAATAGGCATCTACTCCATATTACACTTCTCTATTTCAAAGTCCTGTTAGCCACTCCAGCCTATAAGAAATATTGTCAGGCAAAAACTACCGATGACGAAATTACCGAGAAAGAACTTTTAGATCAACACCCTAATCTTGAAAAGATATGGTTGTTTTGGGGGGATATATATAGTTTTGATAAAGACCCCAATGAGGTGAAATACTTCCAAAAGTGGTTTGATCAAAACCAGGACAAATTCTGGGACGTCACTTTTAATAAGGTAGAACTGGTCAGAGAAGGGGATGTAATTGAGGAGGCAGAAAGAGGAGTCATCTATTGCACTATACCTAAAGGAATTGATGCAAAAATGATATCGCATTTATTTAGGAGAACAGGCGATCAGATAAAATCAGCGGCAAACAAAGAAGGCGGAGATTATGTGCTTTCTCTCAATAAAGACAGAAAACGCTACACGCCTCAGAAAACCCTTCAATACGAGCGAGCTATTGCTGTGCTCTACTGGCGTAATTATTTGGGCTTCAGTCCAAAAGAAGTCATTTTTAAAGCATATAAGTGGAATACTGTTGCATGGGACAAGTTTAGGATAAAAGTTGATAAGTACCGCAAGCTTAGCAACAAGAAGACCCTTAAAGCCCTTGACCTTAATGACCTCCAGGCCATTGTAAGAGATATTGACAGGCTCCGCGTTCAAGGCGAAATTATCTCCAATAGCATACTTGATGATGACTTCACATTTCCGGCCTTAGCTAGACCCTTCTAGAAATCACGACACTTTTTTCTCGATTACGGCAATTTTTTTGTCGCGATAACTCCTGCCTGACTTCCGTAGACTTCTTCTCGTTGACGGCAATTAGCTAACGCCTGCCTTGCAGACGCTTACTACGCTCAACACGCTCTTTAACAATTTAATTCGACAACCACAAGATACGTTTGCATGTAACAAAGATGCATATGTCGCTTTCAGCGGCATATCCAATTTCACAAGCAACCAATCTTCTGTCAGCTGCTTGTGAAATAAGCTCGGCAGAAACAACTAATAAGGAAGCAAAATGAAAGATTTAAATATTAATGCAGTTAATACCGAAGTACACGAAAGCAACTCAACAATGTCGTCTTCAGACGACATTTCACCAAGCAACGAAAGCTTGCCTGATAAAGTAATAACGATTGAGTCCATAAAAGCTAAGGCTGAGAATGAGCCAGATTACAGGAAAGCTGAAAATGACTGGGAACGAGGACTTTTCGACAATGTGAATAGCAGCGTCGACTTCGAAAGCTATATTGAATGCAACGCCCTATTCAAAGCATTGAACGAAGAAGCACTCGGGAGCATTGACGTTAGATACGCAAACTACCAGCAGTCCCTGCTTCACCTACTACAGCACTGTTACGGATACTTCTACACTCTAAAATCAGATAGTGAGCGATATGAGAAAGATATCAAATCCATAAATAGTGCGATCGCTGCTAGCAATCTTCGAAACAACAAAGGCAATTCCCTCTCGGCGAAGATTATCAAACTCGCCTGGAAGGGCAGTAAAGTTGACAGAAGAAAGCTATCCAGCTACTCAAAGCTTCTTGATAATGCGTGGTGCAAAGGTCGTGTGAGCTATCATACGGACAAAAATGGAGCTGTATTGCCCAAGCACTTCAGCGAAGATGTCATGGATTATGGAGGTATAAGCAGCTATAGCAGAATGTCGGCTTCTCATCTAAAGAGACAAGAAGCCCTTAAGGCAGAGGGCTACGATTGTTTAGGTGACAAACAGATTGACCTAATGCGAGACGCAATTCAGAGAGAAGAATTTACCTACTCGGAGCAGACAATCAAACTTAAGTGCTCAGCAAAATTACCGTCAGATAATTCTTTCTCGCAGGAGCTGCGAGACGGCGACAGGGTATGTGCTTTGCTTAAATGGGATCTAGGCAACAAAGAATTTAAAGTTGTTTATACCTACAATGAGGGCGATCAGGATGGTGTTGTTGATAAAGCAGAGCAAACTCTCTACAACAAGCTAAAAAAGAGATGCCAGGAAATGGGATAGCAGTGATTGATGTTGAGGAGGGGGATATTCCCTCTCCTCCATCTTCTACTACATAGCCTCTCTTGCGCGCTGCTCAATCTCAGTCAGTACCACATCAGCCAACCCACTCATAAATCTATGCCGCTCTTTATAGTGAGCAGCATTCCTCGTACTAATATCCTCCGACATCTCAAGCCATATACCACTATACCTCCGTAAATTCCCGTATAAACTCAACAGCGCGTTATTACTAATATCTGTGTTGTTATATCTGCACACAAACCAGTAGTTCCTGTCCTTGTTCAAATACTCCCTGCTGAACTTGCTCTTGCTTAATCTCGCATCTCTATTTCTGAGCTGCTCATATATTTTATCTACTACCATCGCCGCCCCTTATTCCTGCCTTGCATATAATCTAGCTTCATATCTTCGGTGTATTGCTCAAGAATATTGAGTGCTTCAGCAAACATACTCGATGTATCCAACCATCCATCCAGATCAATTAGCGATGTGTACATACAGTCGTATCTTGATGCTTCTTTTTTTAATGAGCGCATGAACACAGCATCAGTAGCTATCTTTGTTATCCATTTACGACCCATTGCAGTTGGCCTACCTCTGTTATGCCTCTCAATAATGCTCATAGCAATTTCACGTATGCTCGTTTTTCTTCCTTCTATTAATTCATATATGTTCATTACCTTTATATTTATCTTTTCAGGCATGCTCTATCTGTGGAAATAAAGCAGAACTAAGAAATACCATTGGTTGTGATTATTCAAACAACACTATAGCTACACATACTCAAATGTGGCCCTAGAAAAAGATAACGTTAGTCTTATTGTTTATTGCTATGCGTACGAATAAAACTGCTCTGCAAATCAATAACATCTTTATTGTTAATAATCTGCCGTGCTATATCTTTAGTGTTATATGCGCAAACTGCCCGATTGTCTCGTATCTCACTGCTGATACGCTGCACCAAGTATTCGCTGCCCCTTTCCGCGTCAGACTTATTCAGTGCATGCCAAGTATTCACAATTCGCTCTGTTATTGCTCTTTCTGTGTGATGCCCAAATCGTTTTACGAGAATATGAGCATGGAGTTTTTGTTTTTCTTCTATCGCTACAATTCGCTCTATCCTGCAAGCTTTCTTGTACCTCTCGCGCTTCTTATACGTATATTCGCTGCATTCCAATTGATAGAACAGTTTGCTAAGCATCTTGCTGAATTCCTCAAACGACAAACTGTCAGATTGAGAATTAAGTACATACACATAATCAGCATCAAATTGCGCGCAGTACTTCGCATATGCGGTCTGCGTATCATTGGCTAGGGTAAATAGGCTAGTCATAGCTCTATTTATCCCTGTCGCTAAATTCATACAGCGAAAGCGGTTAAAACGAGCTTAATCACACCCTACTGCTAAACCAGAAGATGTGCTTTCTAGTAATTTCACACATTTCTCTCAAAATCTACGCGACATCAGCAACTTATATTCACTACCTTCTTCGATCGTTTTTCACAATGTTTGGATATATCGTCGAACACTAGATAAACACACATTTTGGTGATTTTGATGGTAGATAAGTGGGCATTAAGCGAGAAACAGCTTCAAAAGCTGCTTCTAGTAAAAACCGTCCTAATAGGCGTACCAAAAACGCACACAGATGAGGAAATAGAGCATGAAGCAAGCGAAAGTACTGAATCAGAACGAATTGAAGCGGCTATTACGCGTCACAAGCACGACAAAGCACGCTCATAGAAATAGGATCGTTGTGCTGCTGAGTTACTTGGCAGGGCTTAGAGCGTGCGAGATAGCTTCGCTGCGTGTGTCTGACGTTATGTCGTTTCAAAACGACATATGGGAGGCTAAATCAGAGGTAGTATTGCGTAGCTGGCAAACCAAAGGCTCTAAAGCACAGACTGTAATTTTGAATAGCCAACTTCGTGCAGAGCTTGAACAGTATGTACGTCAATACTGCCCGCCCAATACAAAGAATGAGGATATTTTACTTCAATCCCAAAAGGGCAGCGGATTTAGCAGTCAAACCATTCAAAATTTGTTTCGTACTCTCTACGAGGCAGCGGGCTTACAGAACGCAAGCAGCCACAGTGGTAGACGTACGTTTATAACTGGCCTATCAGAAAAAGGTGTCAGCGTACGTGTAATACAAGAGCTAGCACGACATAGCAGTATGAATACCACACAACGCTATATTGATGTGAGCGTAGATAAGCTGAGAATCGCTGCTGAGGTTATTGTCACATCTAGAATTTAATTTGAGACAGATTCGCTTGTATAAAATAGCAACTGAGCGCGGTAATGATGCTTAGCTCAAATCGATGGAAAAATACGATGACAGGAAAGAAATGGGAAGTGTACAACCAGCAAGGAATTTGCATAATTTCATTTGACAGTAAGCAGATGGCAGATGCGTATGCAAAGAACATCAACGGCACAGTACATATGGCTCACTGATGTCGTTTCAAAACGACATTCTTGTTAACTATAGTTCTTGGCACATAGCTACCTTTCGCACTTTGTCCGTTCAAACAGACATTTCCGGTAATAGGTATTATCGGAAACTGGATACCCTTATGACGATGGTTCGCTATACTAGAGCGTCCCCGCGCTCGACCTAAAGGCCCGCTCGCGGATATGATCTTTTTTCAACTCCCTGAAACCCAACTCTGTTTAGTAGATAATTGCTAGCAAATTAATTCAATCGAAAGAGTGATAAAAAATGGATCTGAAGCTATTGCTTACTGTATTCAGTGTGGTATTTGTTGCCGAATTAGGCGATAAGACTCAGCTGGCAACCCTGCTTTTTGCTGCGGACAAAGACGTGAATCGGTTTCTTGTGTTTATGGGGGCTTCACTGGCGTTGATACTCGCCTCTGCTATCGGCGTGTTAGCAGGAGGTCTGGTTGCCCAATACGTAAGCGAAAAAGTTCTTCATAGCATCGCCGGTATAGGATTTGTAACCATTGGTGTGTGGACGCTATATCAAGCCTGAATGGCAGCTTAATGTCGAAGGACCAGATTCCTTACTAAGTTTCATTGGAGCCATTGAAACTAAAATCAGCTCGTTGTTGATCTAGTACTTAAGCGGTTTGCTAAACCACTTAGACAACAACTCGATTGACATAAGGCCAGAGTGAGATTGCTTATTGTGTTGAAAATCGAAGAAATAGCTGCGGGGCAACTCACCATACCAGCCTGGATCAATAGAGAAACGCAATCGCTCGGTAAAGCTATCAGCGAACATGTAGCTTTCCCTTTCATCTAGACCAGAGTCTTCCAGGAACTCAAGCGCTAATTCCCTATCCTCAATAGAGTCTGTAGAGATCAAAACAAATGGAAGATCAGGGTTTTTCTCCAATAAATCCCCCATCAAGTCCAGCTCTACCAGGCAGGGAGGACAATCGACGGACCATAATCCCAGAAGAAATTCAGAATTTTGGTACTGCTGCTTAATTTCGGCGAAAGTTACGGTAGTGAACGGTTTAAAGTTATCACCATGGCTAGCAGAAGCTAGGCCCATCAATGCTAGTAGAGCGAATCCGCGCAGGAATATTACTGATTTCACTCTTAGACTAGTCACTGAAGTTAACTCCACCGGCGGAAGTAAAATTCTGAAATACATAGCCATGTTCATCAGACTTCCAGCTCAAATATAATCCATCCTGATGACTGATAATAAGGGGATGATCTGAGCCCTCGCTTGTCGTCATCAGAGTTTCCGGATCGGACCAGGTCTGACCATCATCCTTTGAGTAAATAAGTTGAAGCAGGGATTGCTGACCATCGAAGCCTTTCCAAACCAAATAGAGAGTGTCTTCATACTCTCCCAAAAAAGGATGACCTGCTCCTGGACTTCCATCGACCCGGTACACGTTTTCAGGTTTGGCCGACTCAAATGAGAAACGCCCGTAGTAAATACCCTGATGAAGATCACCATTGGTGAACCAGCTCATGTGATAGTTTCCAGTTTGTTCAGACTGCACCATGGTTGGCCCATGATGTGGGCAGGCGTTTATCTGCCATTCATCATAACTTGCGCGATGGGTTTCCAAAGTCTGACCATCGGGAGTCAACACTGCAATTGCATGGTCTCGGGTCATCTCGCCAAATATCTGCCGCCATAGGATGGCAATATTCTCCGGCCCTCGAGGTGCAATGGCTATTCGGCAGCACTCGCAGCTATGGTTAGCAACCCGATAATTTTGAGAGAAGGATTTACCCTGATCTTCTGAAACTGCATAGTAAACCGCTGCTCCCACATATTCCTCTTCTTCAGCTATGTGCGCTTCCAGGTCACGTTTGTCGATCCAGGTAATGTATAGCTGCCCAGCTTCTGTAAGAAATAGGCTTTCAAATCGATGTCCGGTAAACAATTCATCATCATTAACAGTGCGCGGCTCCTCAAAGTGCCGCCCTCCATCTGTGGAACGACTAAAACGAATTTCTCCTGTAAACCTTGGTGAAGTCTTCAGTGTCCAGGACACATAGAGCGTCCCATCACGGTCTACAATGATTTTAGGTCGGTTCTCACCGTTGTGTTCCGCATCTTCAGGGACTGGATTGACCGCCACCGCCGCAGAATAATTCCTGCCTTCGTCATTGGAATAACTTACGTAGACATGCTCATTCTGAACAAAAGCAACCCAGAGTCGACCATCGTTGTCGAACGTAGCGCTGGGCGTTCCGCCACAATGAACTGATACAGAGGAAGCACAGTCCGCTGCCTGGGACGATGCACTTACACTAATTCCCAGCAGCAAGCACGTCAGCAATGCACCCGCTAAAACATTATTCCGCTCTGCCATAGTTTTCATTGTTCTCTCACACTTTTGTTTTATAGATCGTATGAAATATTAAAATAAAAGGTCCTACCCGGCCAAGGGTGGGCAACAAAGGCCACTTCATCGGTGATATTATCGATTCCGAAACCCAGTGCCAAGCCGTTATCCAAACGATAACTGGATTTCAGCCCCACTCTCTCATAGCCGTCCTGAGCACCGTAGACATTGTCTTCCCTATCTGAATTGTCAGTGCGCCCATAGCTGTCCGATGCATATTGAAAATTTAATCCTACATTCCAGTCGTTGCTGATATTGTATGTTGCCAGCAGGTTTCCGCGCCATTCAGGCATTCGAGGATATACATTTCCTTCTATGCTGGGATTGGGCGCATTCTTTACAATTTCTGAATCGGTGTAGACTACATTGAAACGCACATCTAGATTATCAATAAACAGATCATTGGAATTGGTAACAAATTCAATCCCGTTGGTTTGGATTTCATCAACTGGAAGGAAAGTGCGCAATGAAGTGCCGCCATCAATAATGCCTGTTTGGGACTCGATGACATTATCAATTGTTTCCGAGAATAAATTAACGCGCACATATCCAGCCGCCAGTTCTCTTTCGACCATCAGATTATGATGAAGACCATCTTCAGGCTTTAGACCAGGGTTGGAAATACTAACAGTATTAAACGCTTCATACTGACTGAACAATTCTTCAACAATGGGGAATCGGTACGCTTTAGCAAGCGAGTAGCGAACTGACCAGTTGCTGTTCGGCAGATAACCCAGAGAGAACTTTGGAGATACTTTGTCTTCACCTCGGGTCGGAACCTGTGTTAACTCGAATTCGGTAGTAGTCGCATCATCACTATCGAAGTAGCCATTGCTACTTTCGAAATCTTCCCAGCGCAGGCCGAAAGCTGCGTCCCATTGATCGTTAATCTGATAGTTCAACTGGGCAAATGCAGCCAGGATTTCAGTTTCGCCACCGCTGCGTGACCTAAATGCCGTTTTCTCGCCGGCAGCATAATTGTCAGAGTTATATATGTCGAGATTTAGCTCATAGGATTCATGGCGTATGCCAGTGACCAGGCCCAAACCTCGCACGCCTAGATCATCAAAGTTTAATTTAAGCTCTGCCGTATCCCAACCGGTATCTCCGAAGTCCTGAACTTGTCCTGCCAAAGTATAATTAGGATCGTCAAGATGAGTAGAGGAACTGCGATTATTGTCATTAAGAACTTCAAACCTGCTGATATTCGCCTCAAGTTCAACTGTGTCTGTTAACTGCCCTCGCAATCGTACGCCTACGTTCAAACTGTCGCGATCCAGATTGCTAGTAGCAAACCGGCTCGCAGGGACAAAATATTGCCTTCCGTTGTCGACTACATGCCCGCTATAAACCGAATTACCATTTGAATCTTGCAAGTAGGAATTTGAAGAGTCTGAAACTGAGACCCGGTCTTCGTAAGCTACGTTTAGCAGTGTGCTCCAGTTTCCAAAATCATGACCGAGTTTGAATTTATAGTTATTTGTTTCAGTATCTACGATACCGGTATCCATAAACCAGTTCGCCGATCGGCCACGGTCATCGTTATCAACAATTGTGCCAGTGACATCCATCGCTGTATCGCTAGAGCTTCGACTCCCGGCACGGAAAGTCTGGGGCTGTGATTCATTTTCCAATCGATTGAAAGATAGATAAACACTAGTGTCGCCAAACTTGTTTCCATATGACACGAATGTTTTGTGTCCATCCACTGTATCGTCGAACCCGTAGGCATCAAAATTTTGTGAGAAGTAGGAGCTATCAATATGGAATTCTTCCTGCTGCGGAATGGCTGTCTCGATATTTACGACTCCACCCATAGCATTGCCGCTATACTCAGCAGAAAAAGGTCCGTACAGGGTTTCTACCTGAGCAATCTCACTTGCGGATACCATTGTCCAGCGAGGAGCGCCATTCCAACGTGACTGCAATAAATAGTGCAGCGGCACCCCGTCGGCGAAAACCATTGAGCGAGATGTCTGAAACATATTTGAACCACGCATTCCCAACACGCCGTTAGAATCACCAATAAAGCGCCGGCGAATTACCACACTGGGCTCAAACTTCACTACGTCTTCAGTAGTTGCAACATTGATGCTGCGAAAATCTTCAGGAGTTAATAAACTGGTTGGGCTCAGATTTCCAAAGCGTTGATCACTGTCGCTGCCCCATACATGAATTTCTTCAATCTGATCTTGTGCTGTTGCCGGAAAACTTGTAACAAGCAATCCTGACAGAACTGCGCAGCTAACGCGCGAGTGGTATAGCTTTCTCATTCTATTACTCCTTGATAATGCCCTTGCTTCTAATCCTGCCTGGCACAAACTTAAATAATTGCGGGGATTGTAGAGAGAATGCGGGCTTCATGAGTGCGACATAGTGACGCAGGAGTGCGCAAATCAACTCATAGATTGATTTAGATCAGGATTTTTGGGGAAGGGAAGAAGCGAGCTGTGACAATATGTCGCGACTCGCTACGAATTGCACGCCCTGAAAAGGGCTATCACAACATTGAGAACTACTTGTTAGTTTAAAGCTTTAATCTAGATCCTGAACCTACTACAGAATCAAGCTCAAAATTATCAGATGTACTGAAGCTATAGATCGGGCAAATTTATTTTTTGGCAAGATTAACCAGAATTACATAAAATTTTGGCACACTTCTTAGCACACTCTGTTTTCAATCTTTTAACTCATTGATTCGATTAAGGAATCGGTCACGCATTCTACTGAAAATCCTCGTGTCGATGGTTCGATTCCGTCCCTGGGCACCATACATAAAACAGCCTCGCGAAGCGGGGCTTTTTTATGTATGGAGTTTAGGGTTTGGATGAGAACTATCGCGGTTCGAAAGCTGCGTCAGCAGCGCAGACGGCGGAACGCCGCCCGCAGGGGCCAAACTGCCCAAAGGCAGTTTGGATCATTCCGCCCCGAGACGCCAACTCCAATTTATCTATCTCACGACTGCACTTTTCGCAATCTTAAGTTGTTAAGTTGTAGCTGTCCCCTCTATTTCCCTCAACGGGTTTGCGAGCGTACATAATCCAGATTTTGAAACTCCAGGGTAAACGAAACCGGCACCGACACTGGCAAATAACATATCGCATCATCACAGGCCTGATAATCAAGCGTGCCCGAAAGCGTAATCGCGTCCACGCCTGCCAATTCTTCTTCAATTTCTGCGGAGGCCGCCATCACCACGTCCTGCATAATGGTAAAGGGCTCCTGATAAACATCTACATCTTCATCCAATGGCGCGAAGTGATAGATTTCTGATTCGGGGTATTCAACGCTTTCATAACGCACAAACTGAGAAGGCGCCATGTTAAAACCAATCACCCGGTAGCCATTTTTATCAGCGCCCGGTGCGTACACATGCATACCTTCGCCCGGCTCAACGTCCACCGCTAAAGAGAAACGCGTGCCGTTGGTAACAATCGTGGTGCTTGGGTAGGCAGTAAAACTTAACTGCGCTGTCTCCCCACGAACCGCTTCAATGGGCGAGAGCCCAATGCCGCTTTCCAGCATAATGGAAGAGGTGGAAGCACGCTCACGGTAAAACTCTTCAAAAAAGCGTGTAGTCACCTCGCCGTTGGCATTCAACATAAAGGTGCCAGGAAAGGGCGTGCCATTTATCATGCGCCGCAGTGCGGGTGAATCAAACACTTCTGCCGCAACGTAGCGGTAAACGTCTTCCACTACTCCCGGGTCATTGCCATTAGGGCCTAGCGCTTCCTGCACCACAGTATTAAGAATGCCGAAATCTGTGATCACGGCGGAGTCATTATCGGAGAGCAGAGGAAAGGTGATGCCTCTACGCTGGGCAAATTCATTTAGAGTTTCTACCGAATCGTAGCTGATAGCAGCGATGCCTATGCCGGCATCGGTCAGTTCTTCAAGTTGGCCTTGCAACTCCACGAGTTGCGCTTTGCAGTATGGTCACCAATCAGCTGAGCGATGAAACAACAACATGGCGCCGTTCGGCCCCATGATGGAATCCAGCGTATGGGTATTGCCGTTTTGATCTGGTAGCTGAAAATCTGGAACGCTATCGCCCACCTGCGGGCCAAGTGAATGCACATCCACTGCTTCACGGGTTTGCGCGCTCAGCATTGTTGAAGCGAACATAAAGAAAAAAAGAAGTGCCGCACTATAAGATTTCTTTCCGGACAGAATTTGCATAATTCATCCTCTATTGTTTTTCTTTTCAACGTTTCTAAAGACTTATCAGCCTTTCAAGATAGGGTGCGATTGACAAGGTAATAACTACTCCCATCATCCAGTACAGGATTTTGAAGTTCGCATCTTGCTCTACGAATCTGGTATCGAAATAAGCTTTTTGTTCAGCAAAACGAGCTGCCAGATAGTCTTTGGTAACCAACTCTTCCAGATTCACATTAAAAGCCTCGGTTAATACTTCAGCTTGAGCTTCGGCCTGCTCAGAAGGCACGCCCACCTGCTCCAGCCGGCGCACAAACTTTAAAGTATCGAACGTAGTCACACCCATAATACACTCCCTGTAAATAAGGTCTAGATAGACAAGTTTAGGCGAGAGGACGTCAAGATGAGAAATTTTGGCTCAAAATACAGGAATATGCTTCATTATTCGCTAACTCAGAATGGGCAGTCTTTGAAGAAGCCACCAAACGGAGATTGGGCCAATGAAATAGGCCGGCAACAAATTGCTCAGACTAACGCCTGGCGCAATAGTTAATCTTGGCCGCCAATAATTAATGATGAAACCAAGTAACAGGCATCCAGCCACCACCATCAATTGTCCTACTTCCAAACCAATGTTAAACAACAACAAAGCCCAAAGTGCAGCGTCATCTGGCAATCCGACTTCACGAAGTACGCCAGCGAACCCTAATCCATGCACAAGGCCAAACCCGAAAGCAATTGCCCAGGGATAGTTGGATGTTATAGAGGGAGTTTTGCTCAACATCTCAACTGCCATGAAAAGCAGGCTCAGCGCGATCAGCGCTTCTACCGCGGATTGAGAAATTTGCAGAATCTCGAAGGTAGACAGCGCCAACGTTATAGAATGTGCGATTGTAAATGCGGTGATGGTGGCAAGTAGTCTCCATCTCTCTGTAATCAATACCATTAGGGCAATAACGAACAAGACGTGGTCGAGTCCTGCCAGCAAGTGCTCTATACCCAATTCGAGATAGGCTGGAAGTAGAGGAGAATCGGCCTCACCTAAATTAACGACCGGGTTGTCAGGCCTGACAACGAAACGTTGCACGCTGCCATCAAGGTGCGTGATGCTCACTAGTACCTCACTGACACCCGGATACAGGTTGCGAATAGCCAGTGTGGATTGCGAGAGTGCTTGGTCACAGTATTCTTGCCAGCTTTGAATCAAGGTGCCTTCCTGACGCTGGCTGATGATTTCAGCGCCGATACGGCAACCTCCAAGATCCAAGGCTAAGTCTGGACGGAATCCGGGCACAAGCGGTTGCCGCAGCGTAGCTGAGACTCCCTCTTCTGTTTCAAGCAGCTGAGCAAATGCCGGGCGCATCTCATGGGCGAAACATTGTGAGGCAACTAGCCAGAATATCGCGATTAGGCTGCTAGACTTTATGAATCCCTTACTGATCATCCATCCTTCTTCTTATTCTTCATTCCGAACGATGTCATAGTTCGGCCGGACTTGTTCGATGAAGTCCGCTTGTGCCTGCATTCGTAATTCGAAGGTGTAGTCGCCGAGGATTGTTGCGCGAATATCTTCAAATGGTGCTACGGAGGAGGAATTTTTCTCAAGCAACTTCACCAGGTGCCAACCAAAAGTACTCTGAATAGGACCCTGCCAACTGGGAGCTGAATCAAAACTATTGAGCGAACGCGTAAACTCGGGACCGAATGTGCTGGCAACTTGCAGTGGTGATTGACGGACATTCATTCGGCTCTGCATCGATGGCTGCGCCAGGTCTGCAATCGATTCTCCTGCACTGAGTGCGCCGGTTGCCGCATCGCGAGATTGGAATTGCAATTGCTCGAAGGACACACTCGACGGAACTTCGTATCGCTCTTGATTCGCTTCGAAATAGGCCCTGAGCTCTTCTTCCGTCGGCGTGAGCTCGGCTTCCTGCTCGGCAATAAATTGCATCTTCTGAATCATACGCCGGCGAATAATTTCATCTTCTTCGTCCAGGCTGAGGCGTATGGACTCACGACGCCAGATCTCTTCAGAGACCCAATCATCGACGAGGCTGGCAATCTCTGCCTCGGTTGGTTCGCGTTGTACTTGTGCGGCCCACAGCGCCGCCACTTGCCGCTCGAGCGCAGCATCCACAACAATGGTATCGAGCGGATCGGAGGTTTGTTCATCAACGACAAAAATGACTATGCCCAAAACCACAAACCAGAACACGTGGCTCTTCAAGAATTTCATGATTAGCCCG
>Ga0209632_10002764_pt1 | contig 16682 bp, 9 predicted proteins | sample COG_10_FD_184754 | JGI IMG/M metagenome (GOLD analysis project Ga0209632, IMG submission 184754) | Pelagic Microbial community sample from North Sea - COGITO 998_met_10 (SPAdes) (version 2) | ecosystem: Environmental > Aquatic > Marine > Neritic zone/Coastal water | place: Helgoland, sampling... | reverse complement strand
GGTTTGGACGGTGAATCTCAAGTTAACACTGGTGATATGTATATCGAAAAACGATTATTCGTTGGTTCTGCCTCTACTAATGGAATTAGTGATATTAAACATAATTTAATCGTTGGTAAGAAATTAACAGTAGTTGAAGACGTAAAAATGAACAGCGGATTAGAAGTAGATAGCGATGTATCATTGAATCAAAATGTTCATATGCAAGCTATAAATAATATGCTTACATTTAAGACATTCAGCGACCTTCAAGTTGCTGGTTCAATACTCACTGATACTGTTGGTTCTGCCTCTGAATTTACAGATTATAATGCAGTTTCCCCTGCACACGGTTTTGATAATATTATTTATTCAAAAGTATCTGAAGACGGTCAGTATGTATTCGCTTACTGCGATGATGAACTTGGTAAATTATATAGGTCCACTGATTATGGTGCTACATTTGCCGTTGTTGATTTAACGGCTTCACTTGATAATACTTATGATATTTATCGTAGAATTGGTATTTCTCAAGATGGTAGATATATTATTATCGTTGGTGGTAGCACAATTGCTACTTCTAATAATTTTGGTCAATCTTTTACTACTACTCTTTCTGATAGTAATTTAACATATACTTGTGCTACTATTTCCGGTAGTGGTAAATATATGTTTATCGGAACGAATAATGAAAAATTATATGTATCTGAGAACTATGGTGTCAGTTTAGCTGCTCATAATCAAAATCCTATTGCTGTTGGCGGTCCTGCAAATGACGATAAGCATTACTGGAGATATATAATAACCAATAATAGTGGTAAATATACTATGGCTTTTACTCAAGATTATGATGGTAATTCTGGTGCTGGTCAATTATGGATTGCACCAGATACTTCAGTATATAATAATACTGCAGGGTGGAGCGATAAAGTTGCGGTTAGTCAAATTCCAAAACATATGTTAATGACTGGAGACGGTGAATATTTATATACTCAATTAAACGATGTTGCTGAAATATATCGCATTCACCGTAATGATTATATAGAAAATAGTGGCAATGGTGGATTTTCTACTTGGAATGATAATGGTAATAAAATTTATGAAGATGGTTCTTTATTCCTTGGAGCAGATTATATATTGAGTGCTCCAACTAAATCAGGTATTAATGTATTGTATGTTGTAAATAGAGGAGAATCTGGTGCTATTAAAGTATCATATGACAGCAGAGAAGCCAGTCCCAGCTTTGAAACCGACCCAAAAACACATGCATCTACTACATATAAAACTATTGCTACAAGTGGTCATGGTGGTTATACATACGCATCTACCGGTTCCAATCTACTTGTAAAGAAATTTAACGATGGAACTACTATTCAAGTTGTATCTGGTGAAGCCTTTGTGTTGAGCCGTGATGCTTCATTGAATGAACGCGTCTTTGTTGGTAAATCTGTTCATGTTGCCAACGATATATCATTGAACCGCAACTTATATGTTGAAAATGGTAAATTCGGTTTGGGTAATATTGACCCAGTAGTTTCTCTTGATATGACCAATAAAGACGATGCTATTAAATTACCCAAGGGTGATACCAGCACACGACCTGTTGATAATACTGAAGCAGATACAAGTCATCAAGGTTATATTCGTTATAATAGCGAGACCAGTCAATTTGAAGGTTTCGGTGCTGGAAATAATTGGGGTTCTCTTGGTGGAGTTATTAATGTTCAACAAAACACTAAAATTACTGCAGAAACCACTCCCGATGATAAAACAAATGAACTACTCTTTTATACATCTGCTACTGATACTGGAGCAGCTGAAGAAAGAATGAAAATTGCAAAAGATGGCAAGTTGACAGTTGAAGAATCATTAACTGGTAAAGGTAATTTTGCTATTAATAATGTTGATGATGCTAAATTCACTGTTGCATCTGCTACTGGTAATACATTAACTGAAGGCACATTAACTGGTAAAGGTGATTTTGCTATTAATAATGTTGATGATGCTAAATTCACTGTTGCATCTGCTACTGGTAATACTGATATTAAAGGCACATTGACTGTTGATGATAATCAATTAACTACTTTGGGCGGTGATGCTACTATTAAGGGTGACCTTACACTCGGCGGTCAGGATATTATTGCAACTACTACAACTGACTCTGCTAATGTGTTCGCAACTACTACTGGAAAAACTACATTAGGTGGTGGGTCTGTTGATGTTGGTGCTGCCGCAAGTGCTACTACTATTAAAGGCACATTGGCAGTAAATCAAGCTGCTGATTTTGTTGAAACGTTAACTGTTGCTAATGATAAATTAACTACTTTAGGTGGTAATGCTATGATTAAAGGCGACCTTACGCTTGGTGGTCAGGATATTATTGCAACTACTACAACTGACTCTGCTAATGTGTTCGCAACCACTACTGGAACCACTACATTAGGTGGTGGAGCTGTTGATGTTGGTGCTGATGGAAGTGCTACTACAATTAAAGGCACATTGACAGTAAATCAAGCTGCTGATTTTGTTGAAACATTAACCGTTGCTGATGATAAATTAACTACTTTGGGTGGTGATGCAACTATTAAAGGCGACCTTACACTCGGCGGTCAGGATATTAAAGCAACTACTACATCTGACCCAGCTAATGTGTTCGCAACCACTACTGGAACCACTACATTAGGTGGTGGAGCTGTTGATATTGGTGCTGATGGAAGTGCTACCACTATTAAAGGCACATTGATATTAGATAAAGCTACTACATTAAAAGATGGTGCAAATATTATTCCCGAAACTCATATGGGTATGAATATTGGTTCTGACACGCACCGCATTAACCATATTTATGCTGAAGATATGACTGTTAGTAATCAGACTATTAATTTCGGTCCCGCTGGTTCTACTACTGGTTCAATTTCTATGACTGGTGGAAAACTTCAGGTTGCTGACTCTGCTGGAGTATCAATTGATACCATTGGTTTAATAGATGGTAAATTGCACAACTTGGATATTTCTGGTAATATGTCATTAATCCATGGTGATGTTTCTTTCAACAACGATTTGAGAGTCGGCAAACATGTTATTGTCGATGGTTCTTTGAATGTTGCCGATAACTTAACAGTTGATGGTATTACTCAATTTAATAATAGTGTTGCAGTAGCTGATGGTAAAACCATGACTGTTGGTGATGGTGCTACCGTTCTTGGTGGTAAATTAACCGTTGTAGGAGATGCATCATTCAATAATAATGTTGAGGTTGTTGACGGTAAAACCATGACTGTTGGTGATGGTGCTACTGCTCTTGGTGGAACACTTTCTGTTGCTGGTGCTACTACATTAAATAATACTGTTGAAATTTCTGGCACAAATACATTTGCAGTAGGAACAGGTGCTACTACCATGGCAGGTAAATTATCTGTTGCCAATGATGCATCATTCAATAATGTATTTATTGCTGATACTAAAGGTCTTACTGTCGGAACTGGTGCTACTACCCTTGGTGGAACATTAGATATTACCGGAAAAACCACTATAGATGGCGATTTATCAGCCAATGCCAATTTAAGTATTGCCGGCGATGTTTCCATGAACAAAGGTCTATATGTTGCTAAAGATGTTCGCATTGATGGTAATTTAACTGTTTACTCTAATGATGCTGTTATTAATACCACTACTACTGATTACCAATTAATTGTTGCTGAAGATTTATCTCTCAATGGACGTTTGTTCGTTCTTGAAGATGCTTCTTTCAATAAGAAATTATATGCACAATCCATTACCGATGGAACTGCCACACTAAATGCTGGTGCTTTATCTGGTGCTACTACTATTACTGCATCTGCAGCTATTACTGGTGGTTCAATTAAAGACGGAACTGCTATACTTCAATCAGGCAGTTTAACTGGTGCTGTTAATGTTGTTGCTTCTGGTGATATTAGTGCAAACCAATTATCAGACGGAACTGCTATACTTCAATCAGGCAGTTTAACTGGTGCTGTTAATGTTGTTGCTTCTGGTGATATTAGTGCAAACCAATTATCAGACGGAACTGCCAAATTAACTGGTGGTGCATTATCTGGTGCTACTACTATTGGAGCCCAAAGTGCTGCCTTATCTGCAAATACCCTATCTACAAACACTGCTACTGGTGCATTAACTGTTGTTGGTGGTGTTGGTATTGGTGGTGCATTGCATGTAGCTGGAGATTTATCATGGAATCCTGCCAGTAGCATTGCCGACAATTCCATTCCTTCTTCTGCCATTATCGGCGGTGTTGGAAGCAATGATTTCTCTGAAGCTGTAACTATGAGTAATACATTAACTGTAACAGGTGATGTCTCTTTCAATAGCAATGTTATTGTCGGTGGCAATATATTACCCGATGCTACTGATACTATAGATATTGGTTCCACTGCTAAACGCATCAATCATATTTACACGAAAGACATTACGGTTAGCGAAAGCACTATTAATTTCGTCGATGCGAATGATACTACTCTTGGTTCGATTTCTATGGCTGCTGGCGGTAAGTTGAATATTTCTGATGGTGCTGGAAACGCAGCTGTTTCAAATGCACTTGAATTAGTCGATGATGCGGTTTCTGGTAATAAATACTTGCACAACTTGGATATTTCTGGTAATTTAACAATTAACGCAACATTGTCATCTACCACTATAAATAGTGTTAATATATCTGTTGCACATACTGCTCAAACTTGGGCAGAATCTGGTAGTGAAATAGACTCTAATCATGATACAACCACCGATGGATTAAATCGTACAGCTATTTCCAAAGATGGATTATTTATGCTACGAAGAGACAATTCTAACTTGATGTATCGTAATATTGAAACCGAAGCTGAAGTTCAAATTACTACTGCCTGCACAACATATCAGATGAATGATGATGGCGATACAGTATTAGTAGCAGTGAGTCCTTTTAATGTCTCCGCTGAACATCAAGTTTGGGAAAAACAAGCAAATGATACTTGGTCAAAAGTATATACTATAGCTACCACCACTACATCAACTATGAGTTATGACGGAACTGTTATTTGTTCATTTAATGCTGGTTCTGCAACCAGCCAGTTGAGCAAAGATATGGTAATGCATAAAAAAACAAATGGCACATGGGGTCTTAATGGCACAATTACGTGGGCCAGCTGGATATCCGCTAAAACTCCTCCTGCAATGAATGCAAATGGCACGCGTTTAATTTTTATAACTAATACTGATTCTATACGTACGGCTGAAAATAATTCAGCAAATCCATGGAATCATACTAGTAGTACCGATTATTATTATAGCAATAGCGATGGCCCCGCATCATTTGCTATATCTGATGATGGTGATTATGTTGCATTCGGTAATTGGAATAGCACTAATTGTCCTACCAATATTACCCCATGGCCAACTGATAATAACTTTGCTACTGACACTATAATAAAAACTTTGAATCATACCAGCTCGACACGAATGGGTAAATCATTATCTTTCAGAGGTTCTACTTCTACTGGGTTTGTAGTAGGTGTAGTAGGTCATCAAGGATCGGATTATTTTATACATGCATCTGATGGTGATCCCGCAAATTTGCAGCAACGATTATTTGGCACTGTTGGCAGTGCCCACTCAAGCTTTCAGGATAATTCTATAGCCATAAGTGGTGGTCTTCATAAAGTGCTTGTAGGACGTGAAGCAGGACAAATACAGTTGGTTTCATTAGATTCAAGTCAATATTCTTATACATATTTAGATATGGCTCAACCTGTATTTACTGCAAATAATAATTATGTTAGCTCAATTGTCGATGTATCATTCAACAAAAACTTATTTGTCAACGAAAACTTATCTGTCAACGAAAACTTATCTGTTGGTGGCAATGCTTCATTCGATTCTACTATGATTGACAGCGCCATACCCGAGTTTACATCTGATTATTCATCGTTAAGAGATTATTCCACTATTTCAGCAGACTACTCTTCGCAGATGAGTAATAATCACATAATAATTAGAATAGACGACTCAAATATGGTAGTGAAAAATGTTATCGATAACACTTCTTATAATATTGCAGTTAATAGTGATTCGATACAATCTACTTTATTAATATCTGATAACGGAGAAGCGATTGCATTCAAGAAATATTACAATTCGACATATACCACATGCTACTATAGATTAGAAAATGATGCATACGTGCTAAAAACCGAATTTACCGATGTCTACTCTGGACTGACATTAAGTGGTGATGGAAACAGAATAATATATCTTGGTCCAAGCACAACAATATACGCACGGCAATGGGATGGCACTGGAATGAACTATCTTACCACCGACCTTGGTGATGGCAAAATCTCTGGCGAATACGACAGTGGTATGTCAAACGGCGCAAATGGGTATGGACGTGCGGATATTAATTATGATGGTACAATATACCTTATCAGATATGTCAATAATTACAATGGTTATGCATATAGTAGTTATACTACTGATACTACTACTACTGCATGGTCGGGGCAGAGGGTAGACACAACCGAAAGCAGTACTAGTTCTCTGAACGGGAAGGGTCAAATGATAGCAATTTCAGGTGATAATACATTTATGGCATTTTGTGGCGTTATTAGTAATGCTGGCTATGTAAGGATAATCGAACTAGGTACTGACAAGAAAGCATCAAACGATACCTTAAATTGGGGTATTTTAACTATAAACATGCCGAGTGGTTGCTATAAGACTTCTAATTTATCTATTGCCGGTAATATGAACACGGGTTATACTATTGCACTACGTTGTTTAGAATCAGCGGGGAACCACTATATAAGGGTTATGAAATGTGATGACCCCATAAATGGTATAAATAGTTCGAGTAATTGGACAGGAGAATCATTTACCATGGATTTAGCCCACGCTGATGCAGTCGTACAATTAAATGATTCTGGAAAGTATTTAAGTCTATATGATAGCACCGACCTTTACATATACGAAGTGCCTTTTACAAAGGTATCGGTTCCATCTGTTTCAGTAAATGATAAATTAACAAGTTATATCGATGTATCTTTTAATAAGAACTTATATGTAGATGGAGCCATAACATGGAAAGATAGCACCAGCATTGCCGACAATTCCATTCCTCCCTCTGCCATTATCGGCGGTGTTGGAAGCAATAGTTTCGTTGGACGTGTTGATATGGACGGCGATGTTTCTTTCAATAGCACTCTTACTGTCGGTGGCGATGTTTCTTTCAATAGCACTCTTACTGTCGACGGCGATGTTTCCATGAACAAGACCCTCACTGTAGACGGCGATGTTTCTTTCAATAGCACTCTCACTGTAGACGGCGATGTTTCTTTCAATAGCACTCTTACTGTAGACGGCGATGTTTCTTTCAATAGCACTCTTACTGTCGGTGGCAATATATTACCCGATGCTACTGATACTATTGATATTGGTTCTACTACTAAACGCATTAACCATATTTACACGAAAGACATTACGGTTAGCGAAAGCACTATTAATTTCGTCGATGCGACTAATACTACTCTTGGATCGATTTCTATGGCTGCTGGCGGTAAGTTGAATATTTCTGATGGTGCTGGAAATCCAGTTGTTTCAAATGCACTTGAATTAGTCGAAGATGGTTCTTCTGGTAATAAATACTTGCACAACTTGGATATTTCTGGTAATTTAGATGTGCACACAATGCAACCAACTACCGAAATCGTTGGTATTAATATATCTGTTTCCGTCGCTAATCAAACTTGGGCAGAATCTGGTAGTGAAATCGACTCTAATCATGATACAACCACCAATGCATTAAATCGTACAGCTATTTCTGCAGATGGTTTATTTATGCTACGAAGAGACAATGCTAATTTGATGTATCGTAATATTGAAACTGAAGTTGAAGTTCAAATTACCACTTCCTGCACAACATATCAGATGAATGATGATGGCGATACAGTATTAGTAGCAGTTAATAGTTTTAATTCCGCTGGCAACCATGAAGTTTGGGAAAAACAAGCAAATGATACTTGGTCAAAAGTATATACTATAGCTACCACCACTACAGCAACTATGAGTTATGACGGAACTGTTATTTGTTCATTTAATGGTGCTACTACTGCTATAAAAATGCATAAAAAAACAAATGGCACGTGGACTACTAATGGCACAATTACTATAATCTCAAATACGAGTAGTCAGAAGGCTCCTGCATTAAATGCAAACGGCACACGTGCAATGATTTGGGCAGGTGATAGTAAACTTTGGACATTTGAAAATAATTCAGCAAATCCATGGAACCATTCTCAAACCGCGTATAGTAATTATATCGCTGGTACTTATTTCTCTGGAAATATGAATGGTGGTGGAGGTCAAACCATATCAACTGCTATATCTGACGATGGTAGTTATATTGCAATCGGTAATTGGAGTTTCAATAGTTCCCCTGTCTATATTTGCCCTTGGCCAACTAATCATAACTTTCCTGCTACTGGTATAACAAAAACTTTGAATCATCTCAGCTATAAAAGCTTAGGTAAAATATTATCTTTCAGAGGTTCTACTTCTACTGGGTTTGCATTAGGTATAGCAGGTGGTGCACACTCGTCATATTATATATATGCATCTGATGGTGATCCAGCAAATTTGGTGCAAAAAACAACTGGCATAGTTGGCGACGACAACAGCGCCATACAGGAAAATGCTATAGCCATAAGTGGTGGTCTTCATAAAGCACTTGTCGGGCGTGAAACTACATCAAAAATACAGCTGGTTTCATTAGATTCAAGTCAATACTCATTTACATACAAACAAGTTCTAACCAGAGTATTTAATGTTAATAAAGATAATGTCAGTTCAATTGTCGATGTTTCTTTCAACAAGAACTTATATGTAGCTGGAGATTTATCATGGAATCCTGCCAGTAGCATTGCCGACAATTCCATTCCTCCCTCTGCCATTATCGGCGGTGTTGGAAGCAATCATTTTGTGGGAGATGTTTCTATGAATAATGATCTTCTGATTGTGGGAGATGTTTCTATGAATAATGATCTTGAGATTGTTGGTGGAATAACTGCTGGAACAGTAAGTCTTACCACCAGCCAAGTGGCAAATAGCACAACTTCAGGAACACTCCAAGTAGATGGTGGTGTAGGTATTACTGGTTCATTATATGTAGGTTCAGATTTATATATAGGTTCAGATTTATCATGGAATCCTACCAAGATTGCCGACGATTCTATACCTTCTTCTGCCATTATAGGTGGTGTTGGAAGCAATGATTTGGTAGGTGATGTAAGTATTACAGGCGGTGATTTATCCATGAATCAATTCATTAAACAATTTTAAAAAAATAAAATATGTAAATATATTATAATGTCATTAGCAACCTTAAAAAGAAAAACTGAAGCAAAATATAATAATATGAGTGTAAATACAGGAGAAGGATTTTCTTTGAATGGAACTCGCAGAAATCAAGGATATGTAGGACAAACTTCATCTTCCCGCTCTTTAACTCGTGGTTTACGAAATGGTCAATATCTTCGTGGTCATGGTAGTTGCTGTAGCACAAGCACAGAAACACCAATAACACAAAATGAATATACTTGTCTGGAAGATAATACGGTTATTAAAAGGTCATCATTAAGCATGATGGGCATGTTAAAAACCCGTTATTGCAATAATACATGTAATATAGTAAAACCAGACAATAACAACAATGCAAATACTCAAGCCGATTTTATTTATCGCAAGAAAAAAGAATGTTTAAATTGCACAGTATCTACAGTAGATACTTCTACACCCAGTATCAATTGTGATGTTAATAAAACTGACCAAAATATTCATACAAAACCCGATGAAGCATATTTGATTCAACCAAGTAGTCAATATATAGAACAATTAAATAAAGGCTGCACTAATTTAGATAAAGTAATAATTGAATATTCCGTTCAAAGAACACCTTTTGCTGGGTCTAATTAAAAATTGATTTAACAAAATAAAATAATATAATATTAATAATATTATTTTATACAAAATGAAAACGCAAGAAGAATTGGAAAAAGAATACATTAATACCTTTACCGACAAAGAGAAAAAGGCATACGAAATTGCAAAATCACATTTAGGAATGTCATTCCAAATAGATAAAAGTATCGGGTTTAATGAATGGAAACAAAAAAACGCCAAATAATTATCATTTGTTTGCTAACTTCTTATAATCACTATAATTCATAACGACATCTTGTAATTGAGATTCCCCCTTTAACGTTTCCAACATTGGTGAATTAAAATTCGATTTGGGTTTATTATTTTCATATTTCTCTAATAAATTCATCTTATAAACCTTACCCATATTAAGAAAACGATTCGTTATCATATTAATAATTGGTCCTTTTTTCTTTCCACTTTCACTATTGTTTTCTTGTTTACTATAATTTTTAAATCTTGCAAAAGGTGCATCTTTTGTATCGTCTTTCTTATCCTTCGGTTGCTTCTTTTTTATCTCTTTATGGTGAATCTTAATTAAAGGCGATTCCTGTTCTTTTGGTATAATATTTTCATCTATGAAAAAATCCATACAATTAAACGTCATACAATACTTCATTGCTACTGCATTCAATAAATGATATGATACACTATTCAGGTCTGTATAATAGGCAAAACCTTGTTTATATGCATCATAATACATATAAATATTTCCCCGAGGCATTGAATCCATTAAAACGCGTCTTTTCCAGGTTATTTCTAATTCATTATTTTCATTTTTCATAGCATGTTTAAACAAATCCTTATTATAAAATTCCTTACTTATATTTTCGTTATCAGATTGACTCATATCCTTATATTTACTCAAAAAAAACTCTTTTCGTTTTTCAATATATTCATCATTTTGTTCTGCAATATTTTTCACTTTTACCACTTTGGGTTTAAAATAATCACGTAAATGCATATAATAGTTTGTTATTTGTTTTCTATAAATCAATGCTAAGTTGAATGAAACCACCAATAATGTCATATTATATGGTTTTTGAAACCATCTATTAAATAAAATATTACGCATTTGATAAAAAAATATATAATATTGTTTTTATGCCCTTTTTATTTTTCTTCTTTTGCTACCTCCGATAATCTTACTTTCAACAATTCTGCCATTTCTGTATCTAAAAATGGCACTTTTATACGCTGATAATTTTTATACTTATTCTCTGGGTGCATACAAACTAAATATAAATCTGTTATTTTCTTGTCATATTTATGTTCCAAAATGGTTTTATACACGTTTAATTGCAATGCATAATGCCAAAAATTTGTATCAGGCAAATGTGAAATACAAGTAGTAGTTGCGAATTTCCCAAAATCTGCTTCATGCTTTATATCTTCACATCTTTTCCAATCATATATTTGCAAGGTTCCGTCTGGGTTCTCATATATCATATCAATAGACCCAGATAACTTTAATTCTTCATAATAAACCATCCATTCTGTTCTATATGGCTTCAAATCTGGAAAATCCTTTAAAAAGTTTTTGAAATAGGAAAATTCTACACTATCATTATTTACGTCTTCCTTATTATAATAATATTCAATATCATTGTGCATATTTGTTCCCGCACTTGATGCTGCATCACGTTTATCGTCCCACATTTTTTTAATTTCATCCCGAGTTTTCCCATAATATTTATATGATGGGTTATTCATATTACGACTTTTCATCATCTTATCCAATATTGCATCTGCATCAAATTGAGCAAAATGATGATGATTCCAAGTTGTCACTGACGTATAACCACCTCTATCTCCGCATACTGTATAAATATGCGGACCTTCTTCAAATGTGATATGTTCATCACGAGGGTGAGGATTCTTTGTAGATAAAAACGTTGGTGGAATATGTTCTGCCATTTTAATTTTTGATATATAACAATAAAAAATATTATATATCAATTTTATTTATTAATCACAAACAAACTCTGTTATCCCATTTATATTCTTCTTTATTCTATTATAAATATGGGTCCGTATTCGATTACATTTCATTTCTTTGGTTATATTTCCTCCTAATAGTTTTCGATGATAATCTACATACATATCATTATACTTTTCGTTATTAAATATATTTTCTTCATTTGGTTTAACCCAAGTTTCGTTAAATATAACTTTAAATTCATTACACAAATATTCTATGCATCTTTCAAAATATACATTGCTTATTTGTTTCCAACCACTTTCTTCATTTTCATATATATATATTATTCCTTTCTTATTATTAAAACTGCATATTGGTAATAAAACACCATTACTTGTTGATAAATAATTATCTATTATTGTATTTATTCCAATAATTATATCATTCGCATATACCGTTTCCATTACCGTTGGTATTAATGGCTGAATCTCTTCTATTAACCATTTTTCAAACGTTATTGATGGTATATTGCTTGATTTGTTTAACCACTCTAATATATTTATCTTCTTATTCTGCTTTTGTTTCATCATTTCATTTTCTTTCTCTAATTTATCTACTTTACATGATAAATGTTTTATTAATTGAAACATTTCAAATTGTGATGGCAGATTCTCTCCTAATAATTCTATTTCATTTTCCTGTGAATGTAAATCCTTGCTTAAAAATTTACATATAGATATATGCCTTTCGCAATTAAATTTGACTTTATATGTTTTTATGCAGTGAGGACATTTATAATTTGACATTTTATATTTTACTCTTTTATATTATTGGGTCATCAATTTTATATGAAAATTGTATTTAGTAAAAATAATAAAACCGCTTCTCAAACGATTTCTATATATTCCGTTCAAACTCAAACCAAAAAAAAAATGTTCCAACTGTTATAAATAATATAGTAAGTATGTATATAATGGTTATGAAATCCTCCCTTTTCATTTTATATTTTTTGTGTATTCTATTTGCACTACTTATTGCTAACTACGTTTTGACTTTCTTTGTCAAAGAAGGTATGGAAAATGCTGAAAATAACAAAGATAATGGCACTGTTAAAAAACATACCAAAAAAGTGAAAACCCATAAGTTTTAAATATACTCGCTACAAATTTATAAATGTTTTATATATATAATTTATACTGTCATATATTATATATAATGAGTGATTTTAATCGTAATCTTTTTTTAAAACCACAAACAAATCAATATGGTCGTCATATGGTTATGACCGATGTTAGTAAATCTGATAAAACCATGTATATTAATATTGATACTAAATTTAGAGATGAATATAACGATAAGCAAACTAATAATAATCATTCTGATTTATTAGCAAACCAAACTGAAAGTGCCAATTATAATATTTCTCTTCCTGGAAGCATTAATGGTGTTAAATCCTTCTCCATTACTAATGCTGAAATTCCCATGTCATTTTATAATGTTTCTGCTAACCTTGGAAACAATTATTTTAAAATAGATAATACTACCTATAGTGTTGCAGATAACAACTATATCGATAGTGGTTTAAGCGGTGCTATTAATAATGAATCTACTGATACTACATTCGCTGTTAATAATTATAATCAAACTACTATTGAAAATAAAACAAGTAATGATATTGTTATTCATTTTGATATTAATAATGATGGCGTTCATGATAAATTTAGATTTAAATCTAAATTAGGATGGTTATTGGGCTTCCGTAAAACTACTTATACTATTGTTGGTGGACAAACTTTAACCAGTGAGGGTGTTTCTAATTTAAATGGTTCAAAATATTTGTATCTCGCTATTGATGATTTTAACCGAGGTTCTCAAAATTCGTTTATTAGTCCTCTTTTTGATTCCATTATTAATAAAAATATTATTGCAAGAATTGCTCTCAATAAAAATGATTTTTATTTTGGCACTATTTATCCCACAAATATTTACAATGGAACATTAATTAGCGATAAACGCTTGTATAATGGTGCTACAGATATTCAAAAATTAAATGTTCAATTGTTAAATGACGATGGTTTACCTATTATTCTTAACGGATTAGACTTTTCATTTTGTATGGAAATTGAATATGAATAAATTATTCCATTTTAAAATTGATTATATATATTATATTATTTATATAATCAATAACACCCATGAGTGATAACAAAATATTTTCTATTTTTAATAAAATACCTGCGAAAAATACCAAGGTTATTTCTATTCGAGATACTGCTGCTGATGATGATTCCAAATTAACTGCCGATACTACCAATAATAGTATTGAATATGATGTTAATATACTGTCTATTGAACAAAAATATGCTTTTGATAAATATAAAAATGGTGATAATATCTTTCTAACTGGACCTGGTGGAACTGGAAAAACCCGACTAATTCAATATTTTATCCAATATTCAAAATCCAAAGAACATAAATTTCAAGTCTGTGCAATGACTGGTTGTGCTGCTATTTTATTGAATTGTAATGCACGAACTATTCATTCTTGGAGCGGAATTAAATTAGCAAAAGGTCCCAAATCTACCGTTATTAATAGTGTTATTAATAATAGAAATGCTGTTCGCAATTGGAAAAAGGCCCATATTCTTATTTTAGATGAAGTTAGCATGTTATCTAAAAAAATATTTGAAATTATAGAAGAAATCGCTCGTATTGTTAAAAAAAATCATTTACCCTTTGGTGGTATGCAAGTCATTTTTAGTGGTGATTTCTGCCAACTTCCACCCGTCGGAAACTATGGCGAACCCGATACATCCAATTTTTGTTTTGAATCACCCATTTGGCATAACCTATTTCCTAATCAAAATTGTGTGCACTTAAAAACCATATTTAGACAAACTGATTCTACCTATACCAATATTTTACATGGCATTCGAATTGGTGTTCTATCTCAAGATAATTGTAATATTTTGAAAAAATGTGTCGGTAAAACTTTCGATACTGAAAAACACAATGGTTGTGTTCCCACCAAATTATTTCCCTTGCGTTCTAAAGCGGATTATGTCAATAAAATCATGTTTTCAAAACTTTCCGGCGATGACCACGTCTTTAATGTTGTTAAAAAAACTGATAATAATATTTATGTTGAAAATAGTAAACCAATTCCATTAGCTATTATTCAATCCAGTAATAAATTAACTGCACAACAACTGGATTTTGAATTAAACAATTTAATTAATAATACACCTTGTGTGCAAAGTTTACATCTTAAAATTGGTGCTGCTGTTATGTGCACCGTTAACCTTGATATGGATAACTCTATTTGTAATGGTTCCCAAGGTATTATTATTGACATTTACCATAATAAAGAATATTTTATACCAGTGGTTCGCTTTTCAAATGGTATTATTAAACACATCCACCCTCATTATTGGCAATCTGACGATTTTCCTACGGTTTCCATTGGTCAATATCCTTTATGTTTAGCGTGGGCATTAACCATTCATAAAATTCAAGGTGCCACATTACAATTGGCTGAAATTGATGTTGGTAATAGTGTTTTTGAATATGGACAGACTTATGTTGCTTTATCCCGTGTACAATCTTTAGAAGGATTGTATCTATCTGCATTCGAACCCGATAAAATTGAAATTAATCCCAATGTTGCTGCATTTTATCGCAATATTCCCGATACTGCTGCTGCTGCTAAATTACCCAGTATTGATAACAATTCTGATGACCCAAATGTTAAACGTATTAAATTATAATAGTATTATATATTAAATGGTTGCTGCGAGTATTTTACCGATTACTATGCATAATAATCAATTGCATTTTTTATTTGGAAAAGAAAATTCTATGGAAGATAGTGCAAAAGGTTGGTCCGACTTTGGCGGTAGAGTTGACCACGGCGAATCTATATTTCAAGGTGCCTTACGTGAAGGTTCCGAAGAACTTACTGGATTTCTTGGCGATGAAAAAACTCTTAAAAGTATGATTCGCAAAAATGGAGGATTTCACAAAATGACTCATAATAAATACAATGTTCATGCTTTCTATTTACCTTATGATGAAAAATTACCCATTTATTATAATTATAATCACAAGTTTTTATGGGAACGTATGGATAAAAATACGCTTAACGAAACCAAATTATTTGAAAAAATTGAAATTAACTGGTTTTCTTTGGATGAATTGAAAACCCGCAAAAACGAATTTCGAGGATTTTATCAAGAAATTGTTGATATTTTTATTGAAAATGAGTCTAAATTGAAAAACTTTATTAAATCCAAACATTTTCATAAGAAAAATACTCTTAAAAAGCGTCATTAAATAATAGAATTCATATTTCTATTATTTAGAATATTTTATGATTATAATCTGCAAATAAAATACATAGTAATTGTATAATAAACTCTTTATAATATGTCTAACAATTCTTGGAAACAATATGGTGGTCAATCCAAAATGGACAATTATAACGTTATCAATGCCAGTACTATTGTTGCTGAACAATTTGTTTCTCGTTCCACTAAACCTATTTATCAATTTCTAAATGGTATATTCGAAGTTTCTATGGATTTATCTGCTGGAATTAATATTATTGCTGGTAATAGCATTTACTCTAATGTTGATTTATTTGTTAATAAAGATATTTATTCCAATAATAAAATCTATTTTGGTGGTAATACTTTTGTTAATTCTTATGGCAATAATCCTGATTATACTTTCCCCACAAGAGCTAATGATTCTACCCACGCATACTTATATGGTGATGCCAGTTTTGTTGGTGTTA
>Ga0209632_10002760_pt1 | contig 16685 bp, 12 predicted proteins | sample COG_10_FD_184754 | JGI IMG/M metagenome (GOLD analysis project Ga0209632, IMG submission 184754) | Pelagic Microbial community sample from North Sea - COGITO 998_met_10 (SPAdes) (version 2) | ecosystem: Environmental > Aquatic > Marine > Neritic zone/Coastal water | place: Helgoland, sampling... | reverse complement strand
AGGCGTCCCGATCGCCTTCGCGGGCGCGCTCCTATTCTTCCCCGTCTTCGGACTGACAATCAGCACCTTGACTGTCATCGCGTTCATCATCGTCCTCGGAATTCTCGTCGACGACGCGATCGTGATAGGCGAGAGCGTGCACTCGCGCGAAGTCGAAGGCATGCCTCAAATCGAAGCTGCCATTCGCGGGACCCAAGACGTCTTCGTCCCCGTCATATTTGGTGTGCTCACGAGCGTCACTGCCTTCATGCCGATCATTCTTCTTCCAGGCAGGATGGGCGGCTTCTTCGGCACCGTCGGAAAGACCGCAATCGTCTGCCTAGCATTTTCGCTGCTCGAAGCACTCCTCATTCTCCCGTCTCATCTCGCCCATCGAAAACTGGAGCGCACCACTGATAATCCCAATGGACTTTCGGCCAAGTGGAGGCGTATCCAGGGCCGCTTTGCGAATGGCCTCGACAAGATCGCGAAGGTCAACTACGCACGCGCTCTCGAGACCGCGATCGATTTTCGTTATGCGACGGTTGCAGCAGCTGTCGCGGTTCTCATTCTAACAGCGGCCATGGTCACAACCGGGCGCATCCGCTTCCAGTTCTTCCCGGAGGTCGCGGGCGACATCGCCTATGCGACGCTCACGATGCCTCGAGGCATTCCGCTCGAACGAACCGAAGTCGCTGTCGCGCAGATCCAAGCCGCTGCGGATCAACTCATCGCCGCACTCGACGAAGAAATTCCGGGCCCCTCGATTGTCGTGCATACTTTCTCCTCGATCGGAGAACAACTCGGTCGCCCCGTTCCCGAAGATTCGGGACCTGGGGCCGGAGGCGCGCATCTCGCTGAAGTCGGAATCGAACTCATTTCATCCCTCGAACGGGACTTCCAGACACAAGATGTGCTGGATCGCTGGCGAGATTTAACTGGCCCCGTGCCGGATGCGATCGAAGTAGACTTTACGTCCGATGCCTTCGGCGCAGGAGAAGCGATTCAGATCGAGCTCTATGGTTCCGAGACGATCGAAGAACTCGCGATGGCTGCGAATACGGTCAAGCGCCAGCTAGCAACCTACGCTGGCGTGAGGGATGTTGCCGATTCATTCCGCGCCGGCAAGCAAGAAGTACAGCTTTCGATTCGTGAGAACGCCCTGCCCTTGGGCCTGACCCAGGCCGACCTCGCTCTCCAGGTAAGGCAAGCCTTTTACGGGGAAGAAGTCCAGCGCATGCAGCGCGGACGCGATGATGTCCGCGTGATGGTTCGCTACCCGGAGGCAGAGCGTCGCTCCCTCGGCTCTCTCGAAGACATGCGCATCCGAACGCGGGACGGTGTAGAGGTTCCCTTCTCGGCTGTCGCGGAAGCGAAGGTCACCAGAGGCTTCGCGAATATTCAACGAACGGATCGGCAGCGAATCGTCACGGTCACCGCAAACGTCGATCGCGTCGAAACGACACCTGTCATCATCCTGGACCAATTCGAGGCCTGGTTCCCCGAACTCTCCGAGCGGTTCCCGAATTTGCAATATCGCTATGGCGGGGAAGCGCGGGAACAGTCTTCTACGGCTTCCGGAATCGTGACCGGCCTCGGAATGGCGTTGCTCGTGATCTACGTATTGCTTGCGATCCCACTCAAGAGTTATGCGCAGCCACTCATCATCATGAGCGTGATTCCCTTCGGAATGGTCGGTGCGCTGCTCGGCCACAAAATAATGGGCTGGGACATCGTCTTTTTCTCCGTCCTAGGCATCGTCGCGCTCACAGGTGTGGTCGTAAACGGGTCCCTCGTCATGGTGCACACGATCAATGCTCGGCGAGCCGGCGGACTCTCTATAGGCGACAGCGTTCGCTCCGCCGCGATCGCGCGCTTTCGTCCGATCGCGCTCACAACCGCAACGACCTTTTTGGGCCTCGTTCCCTTGATGTTTGAAGCATCGGTGCCGGCGGTCCCACTCGTCCCGATGGCCATCGCACTTTCCTACGGCGTGCTCTACGCCTCGGTGATGACGCTCTTTCTGGTTCCTGTTGGCTATCTGATCGTCGACGATATTCGTGCCGCCATTGCGCAGGGAAGCTCCGGATCGACCTCAAATACTTCGATCTCGCCTGGCGTCTGAGGTGGCGTCAGCCTCCGCGCCCGACCGGGCTTGACCTCCGCCAGAGAATGCTAGGATTGGACACCTAATAGAGAGCACGCCACCTCTGGGCTCTTGAAAGGATCACCGATGCGCTTCACCTCATTCGTCCCCGCCGCTTCTTTCGTCGCTTCTACCCGACGGATTGCCGTCGCCCCGCTCATCGGGTGCTTGGCACTGTCCATGCTCGTCGCGGGCCCGGCAGCGTCGCTCGAAATGCCCGAGGTCAATTGGGAGGGCTCACGCGCCCAAGACGTGAGTGGGAAGACCTTGGATCTTCTGATCGTTCGTCCTTTGGCGACCGCGCGTGTGCTTGTCGGTGGCCTCCTTTTCATTCCGGCATCGATCCTCTCGCTTCCCATGGGCCGAGAAGGGTTTAGCAGCGCACACGAAGTGTTCATCGAATTCCCGACCGAATACGCTTTCGACCGCAAGCTCGGCGAGTTCTAGCGATCGGTTAGCACCGGCCACCAGTCCGCGCGCGCCCCTGGCGCCTAGTCCGCACGCCAGCGCGTAATCCCCATGCTGCATAAGTCGACCGAGCATGCTTAGTCGGCATTTTCCAGACGTGGGCGACATGCTAGGGCGAAGAGCGCCACGACGATCAGCGCACTCGCCAGGCTGAGTAGATCAGCGGCCTGATAGTCAGCAGAGCCCGCGCTGACTCCGAACCCAATGAGGGCTGCTACGCCAACGCCGACGAGCGCTTCTCCGGCAACAACCCCTGAAGCGAAAAGCACGCCGGGCGAAGCACCTCGATCAGCGTCGGTCTCTGTGACGCCGCGCTTGCGGGTAAACCATTCGATTAAGCCACCGATCAGAATCGGAATTGCGAGACCGAAGGGAAGGTAGAGCCCGACGGCAACCGGCATTAGATGCATCCGGAAATCACTGTCGCGGCTTGCTAGAGCGGCATCCAGCAACAAGACTGCGATGCCGATCGCTGCCCCGAGACCCACAAGTCCCCAAGGCAGGGCTTCCCCGCCGAAGAAGCCTCGCGCGAGGCTGGCGAATAGACTCGCTTGCGGGGCGGCGAGCTCTCGAGATCCGATCCCGTAGGCATCGTGCAAAAGCTGCAAGACCGGAGCCATCACCACGGCGGCCACGACCACGCCCGCGAGCTGCATGCGCTGCTGCTTGTGAGGAGTGGCTCCGACGATCGAACCCGTTTTCAGATCATTACAGACATCGCCAGCCGTACATGCCGCGCAGCACACGATCGCAGCGACGCCGAGCGTCGCGACCATTCCCTGCACCCCGTCGTATCCGAAGAGCCAGAGTAGGCCCCCGGTCATCAGCACTGCCGTGATGGTCATACCTGAAACGGGACTATTGCTGTTGCCTACAAGTCCAACGATATAGCTCGCGACCCCAACGAAGAAGAAGCACGCGACCAGCATGATCACGGCGGAGAGTGCGGCAATAGCAACATCCTGCGTGAAGTGTACGTAGAGCCCAAAGACCAAAATTGCTGCCACCGACGCAAAGCCGATCACCTGTCGCGGGGGAAGGTCGGGATTATCCCCCTCCCGATCGATCTGCCCGCCCCACTCACTCCGCAGCTCAGCCACAGCGCGAACGAGTCCTTTGCGAATGCGGAACAATGCGGATACTCCCCCCACCGCCATCGCCCCGACGCCGACATAACGGACACCCTTCGACCAAAGCGTCCACGCACGTTCGGTCGCTCCGCCCTCGAAAGAATCCGCCAGGGCTTCCGCTAGAGCGGCCGACTCCGGCGCCAGCAGCGCAACGCCATCCGGTGCTAAGGGGATCAAGATCCACCAACCGAGAGCGCCGCCGAGAAAGAGTTGGACAGCAACTTCGAGGCGAACAATGTACCCGACGGCCAGCAAGGCCGGGGACATGTCGGCCCCTAAGAAGATCACCCGCGACCCTCCGATCGCTGCGGCCCCTTCTAGAGAGCCTTTCAGCACGCCGAAGAAACTCACGCCTAGCTTAACGACCGCGCCTAATAATCCACCGCGCAGCACGCGGGCCCCGCCGTCGTCCGCACCACCGCCTTGCCCGTCCGTGACGCCGGCCTGGAGAACCGAGGAGCAGGCTACGCCTTCGGGGTAGGGAAGCTCCGGGCTATCCTCGATAAACACCCGCCGCATGGGGATCATAAAGAGTACGCCTATCCATCCACCTGAGATGGCTATGAGCGTTGTCGGCCAGAATTCAAATTCAGTCCACACTCCGATTAAGAGCAAAGCGGGAACGGTGAATAGAATGCCTGCTGCGAGAGACTCTCCAGCAGAGGCTGCCGTCTGCACCTGATTGGCTTCCAGGACAGTGCCCCCTCGAAAGACTCGACGCAGCAATAACATCGCTACAACCGCCGCCGGGATCGAAGCAGAGACCGTCATCCCAACCTTCAAACCGAGGTAGACGTTCGCCGCCCCCAAAACCATTGCGAGTCCAAGCCCTAGTCCAATCGCTCGAACCGAAAGCTCTGCTGTCTGTTCACGCTGCTCAACCTGCGCCACGCCAATCCCCCAATGAGGGAAGTGAACTAGGGCCTAAGTGGTTTTGCAACTGAACCGGAACATTCGACCCGCAGACACCACCTACCGACCAATAAACACGCCCGCTCTCACCTCGTAGAAATGGCGCGGCAGCCCTTATGCAAGAGAGCCGCAATCCGATAATTCTCTCGGGAAAACGACTCTTTTTCGCTCTTAATGACTACTCATTTTACGAGGAATCGAGAGTCGGTTCCACCAAATTTGTCCAAAGCAACATCTCTCTATTAAAGGGAACGTGGCTTGGACTTGACCGAAGCGCTGGCCACCCTTGGCCGACGAACGCAGAACGGAAAACAGCTATGAATAAATCTTTTCAATTCCCGCGCCTCGTGCGCCCAGCCATGCTTTGGGCAGCGTGCGGATTACTCGCATTGGCGAGCTCTGCTCAGGCAGTTTACGTCGAGCTAGCAGACGACGGCGTATATCATGAGATGTCGGTTCGAACCGAAACTCAGATACAGAAGATCAACATCTCCATTTTCGGTGGTGGCACGATGGACTTCGCGGTCACGAAGAACGTGTATGAGTTCACTGACGGACCCGTGATGCTTCGCGCTGTAATGATTCAGGGATCTTCGGCTCCCATCATGCTTAATGGCCTTGATGACACGACTTGGCTCACGAAGAACGATGCTGAATGGGTTCCGAAATTGATCACATCGATCGAAACTGACACATTCGGCTTCCATGCCGCACAATCCAAGATCGGGGTAGAGATCGATCCCATGCAGAGCCCGAGCAACCCGATTCCCGAGCCCGGTGCGGCCCTGCTCTTCGCCGCCGGACTGGGTGTCGTATCTGCTGGAACGCGACGTTCGGACTAACACCCCTGTCACATTTGACTTCGCGGAGCTTTAGCTTCGCGCAGCTTTAGCTTCCCGGAGCTGTGGCTTCGCGCAGCTTTAGCTCCACGAAAGTTAGCCATCGCGCAGCACCAAGGTTCCCCACGTCCCCTTTCACTGCATGGTTACTCCTCACCAACCGCGTTTGCATGATGCGATGTATCCAGGCCAGCTTCGCGGATCTCGCATTGTTCACACCGCTGCGTGGCGCTTCCGTCCTTTCCCATGCTCGTGCTGCCTGCACCGATGCTGCGAGGCACTGCCGAGCCCCCCTCTCCAAGCATCCCAAAGCGCCGTAGGTGGTATCGGACCGTCGACCGGTCTTTACCGATTCGCCTTCCTATCTCGGCGATGTTTCCTCGGGTCTCCACGAGCAAGCTCTCGAGTTGCAAACACAGCTCGCGGCGGCCAATTTCCCTAGCCTCGGCCGCAGTCATGAGTCGCTTAATAGGTGCGTCTGTTTCGATACGAAAACTATCTGCCAAGCGTCGATCCCCCGCGGAGAGAAGCTTGACATGACGCTGCATCAGATGGCTTTCAAACCGACGTATCTTTTCACGACGTCAGGGCCACTCACAAGTTGCTAGCATTCGGCTCGCTCCTTTCCCGCCTTTCGGTGGGTGATCATTTAGAGTGGACTCATGCACACTACGCCCCCCAACGACATCGAAATTCGTGGCCTATCCGGCGCCCTTGGCGCTGAGATTCTAGGTATGGACCTCTCGCGACCACTCTCCGGAGCCGAAACGGAGCTGCTGCTCAACTCCTTCTACAGGTACGGCGTGCTGTGCATCCGCGACCAGAAGCTCACCTACGACAGCCAAATCGCGCTCGCAAGGATCTTCGGTACGCCCGACGTGCATCCGATCGCCAACGGGATGGAAGAATACCCAGAGCTGATCCGGGTCATGAAGCCCGCGGGCGAGCAGGCGTTCTTCGGGACCTCCTGGCATACCGACAACAGCTTCTTCGAGCGCCCGAGCAGCGTGACGGTCCTCTACGGATCAGAGATTCCGCCAGTTGGCGGCGACACGGTCTACGCCTCTATGGAGCGCGCGTGGGAGCTGCTGTCCGAGCCCCTCAAGGCATTCCTTGAGCCCCTTGAGGCAGTCCATAGTGCACGGGAAGCATTCGACCCACGGACGACCGGCGATGCCAAATATAATGGCGAAACGGCGATCACGTACACCTACAGCGACGCAATTTACGAAGAGACCGTGCACCCGATCGTGCGCACGCATCCCATAACGGGTCGCAAGAGTCTCTACGTGAACGAGATGTTCACGCAGCAGATCGTCGGACTCTCAAAGCCTGAAAGCGACGGATTGCTGGCGATGCTCTACCAAGTCTCGACACGTCCGGAACTGACCTGCCGCGTCCGCTGGGAGGCCGGTACGGTCACAATCTGGGACAATCGATGGCTGCAGCACTACGCGATCGACGACTACCCTGACCACGACCGGCTCATGTACCGCGTAACAATCACGGGCGAGCGGCCGGCCTAAAGCCCAACTGGCCTGGCTCAGCTTCCCTCCGCTTGGACCTACTCAGCCGCCGTCGGCGGCGATCGCGATCTGAGAGACGCCCGCGGCTTTCGCCGCGTCCATCACCGCGTTCAGAAGATGATTCTGGGACTTCCGGTCGGCCTGAACGACAATGGCACCCTGAGGGTTCTCTCCATGAAGTCGCTCTATGTTCGAGCGCAGGTTGCGTGGATCGACCTGGCGTCGATCGATCCAGATCTGACCGTTCTCTGTGATCGCGATCAGGATATTGCCCTTGTCTTTCGACACCGCAGTTTGAGCAGGCGGACGAATGACGTCGACGCCAGCTTCCTTGACGAAGGACGCTGTAACGATGAAGAAAATCAACATAATGAACACGACGTCCAGCATGGGGGTCATGTTCACTTCGCTCTGCGCGGATTCGCGCATTCGGTTCCCGCGCATCGATCGGGCCTCCTCGACTAGGGGTCTGGGGGGCACAGGCTAGGCTCCGCGCCCGCTGCTAGCAAGGCTTGCGAAGCGGACCGTTCATCTTCTCTAGACACCGCTTGAGTTGACGGTTCTTGAGTGCCGCCGGAGGCTCTTCTGGGCGCAGCGAATGCTCCCCGATTCAGTGACTCAAGAAGATCGGTGACGACCAGGCATGTTCCTGGTTCTCCGAGAGGCAGTCGTCGTGAGGCGAAGTTCGGTCGTCCTCGTAACAGGGATTGACCTCAATGCAGCGCCCCTCGTCGTCATATTGGCATCGGAACCCGCCCGTATTCACAGCCAGCGTCGACGCCTGAATCGCGCGCGCGTAGTAGATCACTTCGCGGCCGCTCGCAGCCTCTAAAGCGAATTCAGGATCACTCCACTCGGCGAGACACTCCTCGGAGCCCTCCTCGCACTCAAAGACCCGCCACGGATCCTCGATCAGAGAACCGATCGGCTCATCCTCGCCCGCCTGTGCCCGAATTCGGACGATCTCCAGGCGATCGATCGTGTGTCGACGATCGCTCGGGTGATAACACTCGCCAAGGCAGATCGACATCAGCCGCTCCGGGCCCATCGCGTCCGAAACAAATTCCGGACAGCCGGGTTTCTGCTCAAACGCACCCGCCGCCGACACCCTGAACGTCGGTGCATCGCTCTGTCCGGCGACGATCGAACCCATGGGCGCCTCGCCCTGGGGCCCATTCACGAGGTCGAACCAAAGCAAGATTCGGTCCCCTGAGGTCGCGTAGACCTCCCGCGCTTGAAAGGCATCCCAGATCGATTCGCGGGCGCGGGACTCGGCGTGTACCCCCGCCAACCCACCCGTCATCAGGAACGAAGCCCCGCGCTCCGTATGGCGACGCCCCGCGAGCGGCACTTCATCCAAGGTCATCTTGCGGCTGCGCGCGACGGGCTCTTCTCCTCGGTCAAGAAGTACCCGTGTGACCGAAGACCGCGACAGCGACTCAGTATTCTCGAGTCGTCCGAATTCTTTAAATCCGTTCCCGGGGCGCGAATCATGGGTATCGCTCGCGCCGATCAGCCCAAATCGGTAGGCGAGTTCCTCTCCCGATTTCTCGTCATTCGATCGCAGCGCCAGCGCGTTCTGAGCCGAACCGCCGGGCCTATGCGACAAAGGCGGGTTAAAACAATCGCGACACTGATCGCAGTCTAGCCAATCGTCGACATCTGCAGCAGGGACTGTTAGGTGCCCCGCAGCTCCTGCCGCTAGATAGATCTCGCGCGCTTCCTCCTCACGCTCTTCGCAGCCAGGTGCGTTTGGATCTGCACTCGTCTCATCTTCGTTTTCGCAGCGATCTCGAATGATCTCCCCTGCCCTCCAACAGCAGGAAAGATAATCACCGGTCGGCGCCGGGCATTCGAATGCATCATCCCCCGCCGCGAAAGCACCGGGCCAGTCACGATAGGACTCAGCATTCCCGTGCCCCGAGTAGAGCTCCATCAGGATCTGGCGATCGGGATCGTGTTGCCCCGCCTTAAGTTCTTTCGAAAGATCGAAACCGCGAGGCGTCATCAATCCCCAGCTCGTGCCGTGCGGAATCACAATCGAGGGAGTGCCCCAAGCATCGAGCTTGTCGTGTAGCTCTCGCGGATCCGCCGCAACTTCATGACAATCGAGCGGGAGATCTTTCGTACCCACGCCGGGTTCGCAGTAAGGCACTGCGGCAACTTCTTCGGCGTAGAGCGCATAGTCCGCGTAGAGCTGACGCTTCGAAAAATCGATCAGCGAGAAGAGCATCTGGCCCACCAATGGAATCGCGGCGACGCGAAAATCGGGTCGCGGGGCGGCGATCGGCCTGCTCGGGACCTTCTCGCGTTCGGTCTCAAGCAGGATCACGTTTTTGTGGCCGTAGTGGGTCTCTGGCGTGTTTCCCACCTGCGACCATTCCCATCCAAGAAATGCAACAGAATCGGGATCGCGGGGATCACCCGCGCGGTCATTGCACTGGTTGATCGCGTCGATCGTCTCACTCCAATGCTGCGGACTGATTCCTTCGGCGTGATCGTTAATGCTCCAGAAATCGAGGTCTGCACAGAGTCGAGCGAAGTCGCAGGCGTCTGCTGGCGGATGCAAGCCGCTGCCACCCATCATAGGCAGGCTTGTTAAAAATGCGTCCGGGGAAAACGTCGTGTGCACGTGGAGATCCCCAAAGAGGATCTGTTTGCGGGCGCCGATCGAAGCCGCTGCGCGCGCCTCGACTTGGCGCGTGGCTCGGGCCTTCACCACTTCTTCGGGCAACTCAATGTCGAGAGAGGTGCCTGGTCCCTGATGTTCCCCGGAACACCCGATCGAAACTAACAGAATCAGAAAAACGGTCGAAGTCAGAAATGACAGGGCCCGGCCGTTTTGCGGAATCAAGGCTTGTACCAAATGGGGGAAGTCCAGGCGCGCTCCTGAATGATCGGTTCGTGATCCGCCCGGCAGCATCCTTCGTACCCCGAAGTCACTGTCGATAGATCCTCACAATTCACACCCGCCGCGACACAAAGATGCTGACTCCATCTACAGGTGGGGTTCTCGACCACCCGTGCGTAATAGAAGGCATTCTGCTCCGCTTCAAAGTCTCGGTCGCGCCAGACGCTGCAGAGTTGCGTCGCACCGTCACCCTTCTGCTCGCATGTAGAGGGGTCGACGCTCGCGCGGTTTTTCTCGCCCGCTACGTCGATGACCTGTTCTTTCATCTCACCATCTTCGACCCAGCCCTTCACGATTTGAATTCGCTGGAGCGCGGTGCCCGGAGAACCGTCGGTTCCCGGGTCCTGCATCGCCCAAACCGCGAAGCGCGGATCACCGTCACCTTCTTTGCGGTCTGGAAGATCGCCCCCCATAGGTACGCCTGCGTCGTAGCCCTGTGCTGCGAAGTCTTCCCCTTTACACATGCTCTTTGGAAGGTCCCAGCCTCCGAAGAAACGTACGATCGGGCGTGTACCACTCGTGCCGTAGGTCTCCCGACGGGTCATCGCGGCAAAGATCGAGTCGCGACTGTTTTCTTCCGCCCACACGACCGCCAAACCACCGGGATTGAATTCGAGATCATCGGGAAGACCGACGGTCCTTCGAATTCCGGCACCGCCATGCCCTTTCGCTTCGTCTTCCGCGACGAGCCCGGGGGCGCCAAGATGCGTATCCGTGCTGGCAATAATCCCGTATTTGAGAGGGTTCACGCCAAGTTCGCTCTCAAGCTTCACGCCCTTTTGCAGCGCGCCACGAACGAATGCACGGGAGTCGGGTGTTAGGTCCGACGTATCGTTCCCAAGTACCGTGTTGAGACCTTCATCCGCGACGCGGCCCACGCCGGCAAAGCTGTTATAGGCGAGTTTCTCAAAGCCACAGAGCTCGTCATTCGAATGCCCGGGCAGACATTCTGAGTCGCCCTTGTGCTGCATAATCTCGACGAGCGGTTCCCATCTCTGCCGAAGCTTCGCTTCCTTTGCATCGACCTCGATGTCGATGTCCTGCGGCCCCGTCAACTTGGCCGAGGCGAACATGAGCCCCGGTCCGCTGATATTCGAGTTATGCGGGATCGTCAGTGCATCGCACCCCGGCTTTCCGTCGATGCAGTCTCGCTGCAGATGCTCCCAGAGATTATAGGCGGACGGCGTCTCGACCCAGCTCGGCGGGAGGTCCGGCACCTTCTCATTCCGGAAGACGACGTTGCGATGAAGATTGACGCCATTGCCGACCGAAGCCGTCCACTCGTATCCGACGAAGCTGGTGAAGGAACATTCCTCGGTCCGGTCGTAGGCCTCTTCTGCTGCCAACTGAATATCGTTCCAAACAACTTTCGCTTGATCGAGGCAAAGCGAACCATCCTGCCCGCAGTAGTTGAAGCGCTTTCTTAGCATTAGCGTCCGCACCGCGAAGTACTGGAAGGTTGCCGGCTTGAACCCCTGATAGATGAAACACATATCCGAATCAAAGCCCTCGGCTCCGGGTGTCGAGCAGATGCTAATTTCGCCTAGGAGCTCTGCATGATCGGAAAGCACCGTAAAATCGAGGGGACGCCTAAGTTGCGCGGTTCGCGTGGCCATGCCGTCCGCGCCGTAGGGCTGCAGTCCGATTCGCTCGCCTTTTGCTAGTCGATAGGCGTCGCGAGGCGTATTGCGCGTGTCCTGTCCGTTCGCGTCGAAGGAGTAGACCGTGTGGATATGGGTATCACCAAAGAAGGGCTGCCTAAGCGGCGTAAAATGGCGACATTCCTCACGTACTTCCGAGTAGTCACGCGCCGTCTCCGGAAGCGCCGCGGCCACCTTTGCGCCAAGTAGCAGGTCGGCCGCGAGGATCAACCCCAGAGCTAACCAGGTGCTCGTATGAATCGTCGTTTGCGTCATGCTTCCCCTCTCACTCACAAAGGCTCTGCAAGTTCCGACCTCGAATGGTGGAGCTGTCCCCTTTATGCGTCAAGCAGCATTGCGCCTCGACGAGCTGCGATAGTCTGCGCGCGTACCTGCGCGGCCAAATCGCGCCCGCATTTGGAGAATTGCATGCCGACCATCGTTTCCCCTCGTACGCCATACACGCCCCTCCGTCGCAAAATGAGTGTTTCTCTCTGTGCCGTCCTCACGCTTGTATTGATTGCAGCCACCACGGTGCTCCCGGCTCAGGCCGCGCCGCCTAAGCAGCCGAACGTCATCATCTTCCTCGCCGACGATCTCGGCTGGGCAGACGTCGGCTACCACGGGGAAGAGGTGATCCAAACACCCTCGATCGACCGCATCGCCCGGGAAGGCGTCGAACTCGACCGCTTCTACTCCACCCCGATCTGCTCGCCGACCCGCGCAGCGCTGATGACAGGTCGCGACCCCATGCGACTCGGTGTTGCTTACGGCGTGATCATGCCTTGGATGTCCAATGGTGTTCATCCCGCTGAACATTTCATGCCGGAGTCCTTCCGAGCCGCGGGTTATGCGACCGCAATGGTCGGAAAATGGCATCTCGGTCACGCCCAGGAAACTTACACGCCGCGTGCGCGTGGCTTCGAACATTTCTATGGCCACCTTCATACGGAGGTCGGATACTTCCCGCCCTTCAGCAATCAGGAAGGCATCGACTTCCAGCGAAACGGCGAAACGATTACCGACGACGGTTACGAGACGTTCCTACTCGCCAACGAAGCCAGTCGATGGATCAAGGAGCGCGACAAGACGAAGCCCTTCTTTATGTACGTGCCCTTCATCGCTCCGCATACGCCCCTCGACGCACCGGAAGACCTGCTCAAGAAATACGAAGACATGGCGGACGATCGTAAGCCTGCGCGGAGTCAGCAGACCGATGACTCACGCCGTATCCGAAAGATCACCATGATGGCGAGCGCTCGCCCGGTCTACGCCGCAGTGGTAGATGCTATGGATCAAGCGATCGGTCAGGTCCTCGACACTCTCGACGAAGAAAAGCTTGCAGAGGACACGATCGTGCTCTTTTTCAGCGACAACGGCGGCGCGGCCTACGCCACTGGCGGCGCGGACAATGTTCCGCTGCGGGGTGGTAAAGGCGACACCTTCGAAGGCGGCATTCGCGTGGTATCCGTCATGCGGTGGCCTAAGGCCATTGAGGCCGGCTCGAAGATGGACGACATCATGTCAGCCATGGATGTCTTTCCCACGATCACTGACGCGGCCGGCGTCGAGCGACAAAATCGCTTCGACTTAGATGGCCGCAGCCTCTGGCCTGCCATCTCCCAGGGCAAAGACATGCCGCTAGAAGACATGCTCTTCTTTGCCTCCGAAACTCCGATTCGGGGCACCTTCAACATCACTGGCTTCGACGAGGAGTGGAAGCTCATCCAGCGCATCGACCAGGGCCTGCTCTCCGCCGAAGTCACGAACTGGCTCTTCCGTATCCAGGACGACCCCTTTGAGCGAAATAACCTCGCCGAAGCGAATCCAGATATCGTCGCACGTATGGCGGAAGAGATTCACGAATGGCGCATGGTCCACCCACTGTCAGGCACGCGACACGCTCTCGTACCGCCGCCGGGTTGGCGCGCGCCCCTCGACTGGGTCGACTATCCCGTGCCTATCGACAAGCTTCAGGATGAGACCGCACGTGGCATGGCACCCGATCACGCCCGGCGGATCCTCGACATGCAGCACGGCGAAGCCGGGCGACTCCTCTACGACTGCGAGCCCTACTCGTCGCTTGGCGGCGGCCTCTGCAAGCGTGGCGCCGCGCTACAGCGTTAGTTTGAGATATAAAGCGGGAGTTTGCACCTCGGCAGAGGCACAAGCGTTATCCCAGCCCTAAACCTTCGAGCTAGCCTAAGTAGTACTCGCTCGTGTAGGTCACTTCGATCGCACCGTGATCGAGGAATCGCCCGCAGCTGTCCATCATAATCTTGAAGTTCTTCTCGTACTCGGCCTGAGTTTTGGCGTCGTAAAAGACAAGCTGGTCGGTCAGCGCATCGATAGGGAATGACTCTTCTACGAAGGCGTCCCATTGATCTGGCGCATTAGGTGTGAGCGCACGCATGATCTCATTGCGCACGTAGCCAAAGGTAGACTGGGTCTCGATAGCGACCTGCCTGTGGTCCGTGTGCCAAATCCGGATGTACTCTTCTTGGGAGATATCCGCGCGTTTCGTGATACACGAGATCTGCTTCATGCCCTCGGTTCGGTCGCCCTTTGGCGCGTCGTGCACCATTGGTCGAGACTCGACAACGAGATACCCAGCCAGACTCGAAACATGAGCACCGAGTGCCTCTTCGGAAGCGCCGCGGTCCGCCGCATCTTCAAGCCAGAAGGAAACCATCGCACGAATCGGTGGATCCAGCTGGCGAATCGGCTGCCCGGCATCGACGTCCGAATCAGCTCCGAATACTGTAATTTCCTTTGCCCCACTCGCCCGCATAGCAGGCGCCGCTACGTCGCAGAGGGACTCGCGTAGCTTCGTTCCATCCGCATCCGCGTTGTCAAAAAGTAGATAGAAAAGTTTTTGCATAAGTCGACCTCGAGAGGGACAACGCCTGAATGGCGCTGTCTACTGCATGACCAATCCGCCATTCGGCGAAATCCACTGGCCCGTAATAAAGCTGCTGTCGTCGCTCGCTAGGAAGAGCGCGGTTGATGCGATGTCATCCGGTTGCCCCGTCCGCCGCAGAGGCGTCGCCTTAATGAGCGGCTTGAGCATCGGTTCCGGAACCCCTGCGGTCATGGGCGTCTCGATCACGCCCGGACAGATCGCATTCACGCGAATCCCGAAGCGGCCCTGCTCTCGGGCCGTTGCCCGTGTGATTCCGAGCACGGCGGCTTTGGAGGCCGCATAGCTCACGTTTCCGTTAGGCGAGAGTCCTGCGATGCTCGACATATTGATAATGCTCCCACCCCGCTCTTCTCTTTGCATCACACGAAGTGTTTCACGCAAGCAAAAGAAGACGCCGTTTACGTTGATGGCCATCAGCGAAGTAAAACCTTCATCGCTCATATGGATCGTCTGCTGCCCGGTCTCGAGTAGCTTATCACTGCCATCCCCGGGCATGCGATCGACACCAGCGTTATTCACGAGAATATCAATTTGACCGAATTCAGAGTCGACCTGAGTCACCATTTCGCGAACAGCATCCCCACTCGCGACATCAACCGCGCACGCAAAATGGCCATCCCCCGAGAGTATTCCGAGCGTCTCTTCCGCCGTCTCGGGCCGGAGATCAACCGCGGCGATTCGTGCGCCTTCCCGAGCGAGACGACAGGAAATCTCACGGCCCAGGCCTGAGCCGGCGCCCGTTACAAGTGCGACACGTCCTTCGAGCTTCATTCACTCACTCCTATCTATGTGCGCTCCATAAACTGCGAGCCACACTAAACACCTATTCAAACTTCAGAACCGAGAATATTCGGCTCATCGAATCGCTGATGGAAGAAGGGCAGCAGCCATTCTTCCGGCACGGGCCGCAGCACTCGAGCATGACGTTCGCGTACGCCTTCAGCCCACTCAAAAATCACCTGCTTCCGAATCGGCAAATCGGCTACGGGGTCAAAAGCGGACTCCCACAATTCAAGCCCACCCTCGAGCCGAAAGGCACGTTCAAAACGGAAGCCATCCTCAACACGAATCAACTGTGGGTCCTGGTCGAATGCCTTCGCATCCCCGCAGCTCGGAAAGGCTTTGAAGCAATACGAAACGACATCCTCTTCACAAGAGGGAAGCTCTTCGACCGGCCGCCCCGTCGCGCGCAGAAAAGAGATGCCCCGCCGCTCGACTTCGATAGTGACGCCCGCAGAGGACGCGTCGTAGTGAATCGCGGCGAGTTTCATAGGCTCCCCGTAACGTTCTCGCCCGATCCGCATGGCCGACTCACAAGAGACGGAAGTAGTAATCGGATACAAACCGGGACGATCATCGTATGCGATGCGAATCGAAAAGCTGGCCGTTCGAAGCTCCACGGCCTCGTCGGACTCCCCTGGGATTAGCCTGCTCTCGATTCTAACTTCAACTTCGGGCTGTGCGAGTAGCTCAAGAGGCTTGGGGACGATCGCACGGACCGCTTCCGCGTCGGTCTCGTACACGCAACGAATCACCCTGACTCGCTCCGACGACTCAACCGCAAAGCCATCCCGTGCCTCTTGCACGCTTGCATTGGTGATTGCGAGATCTTCTTCGCCTTTTGCATATCGAACTCTCGACATCCAAGCCTCGTTTCCACGCGCCCCAAGGCGCATTGCATGCGCGGAGTCTCGCAGGCTTGCGTCACGGAGCAACCCACCAGGCACTCCAAATACCAACCGACCCGCTCACATGAATCCAAAATCAAGGGCGGCGCAACAAGTCGGAATTCGCGAGACTCGAGGGTCCCTTTAGCCCGTGCGTATGACAGGAGCATTTCAATGCCTTCTTCTCCCATAGCCTTCATCACCGGCGCAAGCCGCGGAATCGGTAAAGCCGGCGCACTCGCACTCGCCGAAGCGGGCTACGACGTCGTAGTTACAGCTCGCACGCGCAAGCCGGGACAAAAGCACGACTACAACGCCTCGAGCGCTGATGCCGGCACGGAAACCGCCCTTCCCGGAAGCCTCGAGGAAACCGCTGCGCTGGTCGAAGAACGTGGCCAGCGTGCGCTTCCACTACGTCTCGACCTACTCGATCGCGAAAGCATCGATGCAGCCGTCGACCAGACACTCAAGGACTGGGGCGCAATCGACGTCCTTTACAACAACGGAATCTACCAAGGCGCCGGCGTCATGGATCCGTTCATGG
>Ga0209632_10002759_pt1 | contig 16688 bp, 21 predicted proteins | sample COG_10_FD_184754 | JGI IMG/M metagenome (GOLD analysis project Ga0209632, IMG submission 184754) | Pelagic Microbial community sample from North Sea - COGITO 998_met_10 (SPAdes) (version 2) | ecosystem: Environmental > Aquatic > Marine > Neritic zone/Coastal water | place: Helgoland, sampling... | reverse complement strand
AATATAAAATGAGCAAATCCGCTAAAAATGCTCAAATGAAGCAAATGACTTCATTAGATGAGAAACATCAAGAGATGTTAGATAAATTTAATAGCAATATAAGCGAACATATACCGCGTTTAAAATCAGAAATAGAAGAATTACGGTCCAAGATAAAATCAATGAATAAAAGTCAAATCGACCAAATACTAGATTATAAAGACGAAATTCGAGAAAAAAAACAAGAAATTCGACATTTAGAAAAGGAGAAAAAACAATATCTCTTGGACAATTCTACATTTATCTTTGATTATTTTGAATCAAAAAAACAAATCTCATCAGGAGAACCCGCGCAAAACATCAAGGTTTTAAACACCTTTTTCAAAGTAAAATCCACCAAAACAGATAATGTGAATCCAGACAAATATACACAATCCAAGAAAATGTATCAAGAATACTGGAGAAATGTGAATAATGAATTCACAAATCCACAAGATTACATTTTATCGTGCGATACGTGTGGTCTTTGTGAAAAAGGCGAGATGGTTCCTCAAGATGAAGAAGGAATTATGATTTGTAATAATCATAAATGTGGGCAATTCATCACATATATTGTCGATAGTTCAAAACCCAATAACAAAGATCCACCCAATGAAGTTTCTTATACCGCCTATATACGTCTCAATCATTTCAAAGAAATATTATCGCAATTTCAGGCAAAAGAGACCACGCAAATTCCAGACGAAGTCATTGACCAAATACGGGCTCGTATAAAAAAAGAACGTATTACCGATATGAAACAAATAAATTACGACAAAATGCGAGAGATTCTACGAAAACTTGGACTCAACAAATATTTCGAACATATTCAATACATTAATTCGATATTCGGTGTTAAACCTCCTATTATGAATGAGGAATTACATGAGACATTATGTGTCCTTTTTATCGAAATACAGAAACCTTGGGCTGTTCATTGTCCAGCCAATCGAACCAATTTTTTCAATTATACATATACACTCTATCAACTATGTACCTTACTCGACCAGACACAGTATTTGCCTTATATCCCTATGATGAAAGACCGTGAAAAACAATTAGAACAAGATATGATTTGGAAAAAAGTATGCGGCGATTTAGATTGGGTTTTTTTCCCGACTGTATAATTTTATCTCGATATTGTTTAAAACACAATGTATTCTATGTTATTTCATATATCGGGAATTGCTATATTAGAAATATGTTTTTTTTTCTATTATATTGGTCCTATGGAGACATTCATATTTGAGGATAAAGTCAAACAATTATCCAATGAACCGATTAGCAGTATTCCGGATTTAAATATATTAGACGATGATCGGTATTCCATATTTAACCAAACGGATATCGCATTCGATGAATTAAGGAGCGATCGTGATGATGCGATAGATGAACGTGAAGAAAAAAATCATCAACTGTTTATAGATACCATACGATATTGGGGAATTATTACCGCATCATCCCTTGCGTTTATAATCATTATTAATCATTTTATATTGATAAAAAAATCATATGTTCGACTGCGTGCTTCGAGCCAAACGGATGAAGAATCAATCGAATTGGTTGATATGAATGAACCTCACGTCACGTCAAAAAATGAACTACATTTAGAAACAATCACCGATGTGAAACCAGATAAAAACCGGAAAATGTGTTACAATGTCGTACATTACGTATTTTTCGGGGGTTGTGTCGTTTGTTTTCAATATCTGTTTTTCCAAAATGTTGTCTTGGTATACGACCCTCTCTCTATTGAAGAGGTCAAATATATAACATATAATCAACTCTATCCCGAATTAGTCCAAGATATATAGTCTATCCATTTTTTTCGTGTAAAATTGATATACTTTTTTCAATACGCTAGATATTTAGCAAAACTACAAAATCATGAATTTGAAACGATTACAAAAAGAAATGCGTGCTTTAGCCCAAGATCCTCTTCCTGACTGTATAGCAATGCCTTTCGAAGACGACATTTCGCAATGGCGTTTTATATTTAAAGGTGCGGAAGATACCGACTATCGTGGTGGATTGTATATGGGTAGCATTATATTGCCTGACCTATATCCATTCGCACCGCCAAAAATACTTATGAATACACCGAACGGACGGTTAAGAGCCGACGGTAAAAGCATTTGTATGAGCTTTTCAGACTGGCACCCCGAAAGTTGGAACCCTGCGTGGGGAATTCGAACCATTATTTTAGGATTAATATCATTCTTTTATGAAACGCGCAATACCAATGGTGCTTTAAAAACAACCGCTATCGAAAAATCGCGACTGGCGGAACAATCGATCGATTATAATCGTAGATGCCTCGATTATCAACGTCTCTTTCGAAACAATACATTGGAACTCGCTTTAAAACCTCCAAAAACCGTGGTTATAAAACGAAAAAGGGTCAAAATAGCATTTGAACTGTAAATATTTGTATGTAAAATTGAATGTTTTTTTCTATTTATGTCTAATGTTATATACGAAAATGGAAACTATGGTGAAAAATGAGATGAATTATAGAGAGACAATGGACGACGTAGATGGTGCTGTTGTAAGAATTGTGAAAACCCGTGAACAACGAGGAATAGAGAGGGCTATGTCTACAAATATCCGTGATATGGTTAAACGGAAAAAACGATTACGAAAAGAGGCAAATATCAAAAAAAATCAGAGAGAAAATGAGGCGAAATTGCGCAATGAGATGATCGAGAGAGAGTTGATCGAGGAGAAATTAGATATGGAAAACGCACGTCTACTTCAAGAACATGATGTAAAAGTCGATTCAGAACGTAGATCGGCTATTTCGATAACCACACAAAACAAGGTTCAACCTATGTCTACTTCTTGCCAGGTTTGTCTCACAATGAACGCCATAAACTTATGCGCACTTTGTAAACGCATGATGTGTGTTAGAGATACAGTATATCGTAATAAAATACAGTTTTGTAGGACGTGTTATTACAGTCCAGAACACCAACCCTATATACACGCGATAATAATAGATAATACACATATGACCTGTTTGAAAAAATTAGCCAAAACCCTAATCTGGTTCATGAGTTTTGAATGGTTGAGAAAACCGAAAAAAATATAGAATTCCTATGAAACTTACATTTCAATTACCTGCGTTTTTTTATGAGAGTAATATAAATGCCCCTGAAAAAAGATTTGTTGAAAGCCTTGGAAAAAGATCGTGAATTATTAGAGATTGACCGTCAGTTACGTGAACAATATAGTTCAAATCGCGAAATCCATAAATGGTCAGACCCTAATAATAGTCCACCTTCGAAAATCGAAAAAAAACCCATCATTCAAGTAAGAGAAAGTCCATTAAATGCGAGACCAATATCCCGTAGAGGAAATCGTGATAAGCCTTTAAAACTAGAAATTCCCGAGATGCGTGCGAGCAGAGGAATGATTAAGCTTGATCCAATAAAACAAAAGGTGGTACAAGAAGATGGAGAGAAATTCAAAGATATTCGTCGTGAAATGTCCAAGAATATAGAAAAAAATGACGTATATCCCATTATAGAAAACAATAATCTTTTTGATGACGATTTACCACACACAAATGAACTCTATCGTGATTTTTTCAATGAGCAATTACCCATTGTCCAGTCAGAAATACCAAACCTCTCATTACGTGAAAGTCAGGACAAAATCAAAAAAATGTGGGCAATTAGCACCGAAAATCCGAGAAACAATTCTTAATAAAATATCATTCTTATATAAATCGAAAAATGGTTCCTCAAGACTAATACTAATGCCTTTTGTCTTCAAATCAAAATAATATAAAAAATCTTTATATTATTTATTATAATGGTGGCCGTGAATAGTGAAGAAAAAGAAGAAATGCATGGATGGTATTCAGAAAAACAACAACGAGAGATAAAAGTTACAAATGATTTAAAACGCAGTTATAAAAACAATAAAAGCTTCGAAACAACAAACAAATTAGTATATGTATATTACATCGACAGTTCAAATAACAAGATTCTAGTATCGGAAGTAACCAAAACGAATAAATATACATCTAATTGGGACGACGCCATATATCTTGGACAATTATATAGGTATTATGGGGCATTTACAAAACCTATATAATGTTAAGTCTAATCATAAAATCCACAATGTTTTTCGACAACTTACCATCACTCGGGTAATGAATACCGGCTTTCACACGGACATTGTCGCATTTTTCTGCTAATTTATCAAACAATTGTTTTTTATCTGGATATTGTCTAGATAAAATATGCGACAGATAGTATGCCTGGAACGCATGTCCAGAGGGCATTGATGGTGTATAACCTGTATCTGAATCTAAATGATTAATCGTAGGTATAATTTGATACGGTCTTGGACGATTAATCAAGTATTTTAAAAATATAATAATAAACATAACAAATGGTCGTGTTATTATGTCTCGAAGTTCACTCTCCGTCTCATCTACATAAGGTAAATACGCATAGATTACACTGGGATTCGTTAATTCAAAAAATTGGACATCTTCACTGTTACGCATTTTCACCTGTTTCACAACCTCTTGTACTTCACTATTTTCATAAAAAGGGAGTGTGGGTAGATATGGATTATATCTTGGACGCGTATATAGAAATATCAAAATAGATAGAATAAACACTGTTTTATAATTATAATTATATTTCATAGTATAGAATACTTGATGATAAAATTTGCCTCGACATCCACTAAATACTTCTCTCTATATATATTAAAGCAATATGGGTGGAGAAGAAATGAAGGGATTTAAGTTCGGTTTTATAGACAACGCCATTGTAGCAATTTCAGCAATAATAGGCATCCATTTAGACAAAATTATAGGGTCAAACCTAGGAACAGCGGGTGCTCTATATGGAGCCTTAATTGGTCATACATTCTCTGATATGTTGGCGGGATATCTAGACTTTGGATGGCGTATAGCATTAAACATGGGTCTCGGATGTATTACTGTTTTGTTATTAGTATACATTTATCGTTTAATAACATAATGCGTATAGTATTGTATAACAAAATAATGTTATATTTTATATAACAGGATTACATAATGCTTCATAAGTGGACAAACGAAGTGGAATCTCTTTGTGAGAAAATGCGTATAAATTGTGTGAATTTAAGCGAATATCACAGACGTCGATACTACCATTTTAAATCTTATGGTAAATATTTTCGTCTACCTATCATTATACTGGCTTCTATTAATGCTACTGCTTCAGTCGGTTTACAACCCGTATTAGAACAACCAATTATAAGTGGAATTACGTGTTTTATAGGAATGGCTATGGGTATACTTGGTTCAATTGAACTCTATATGGGAATTCAAACGAGTATGGAACTGGAACTCAAGCAGTCAAAAGAATTTTATTCATTGGCGATTGACCTGTATAAAACATTGCGCTTACATCCCGAAAATAGAGGAGAGGATGGGAAAGACTATTTAAACAAGAAATATAGTGTGTATAGTAAATTATGCGAGGCATCGAACCTTTTAAAACGTAAATTAAAGATCGATTTATTAACAACTATTCCCGAGCAATTTGTAGATACATCAAGAACAAATACGCCTCTAGAAATCGATGCGAGAGGAAACGAATCAAAGATTGTGTTAAACGAGCAACGGTCTATATTACAATACATATGTTGTTGCGTATATGATGCGGATAATAATACGGATACATATATAGGAGGTAGTAAAAGCCTGCAGTTATATAATTTCCCAAATTTAGAAGCGGATATAATGAATTCGCCTAGGTTTCTTGAAAATCGAAACTATGATGATGACCGAATGACGGATGATGATATTGAAAGTCAGTATAACGCATATAGGGCCCAAGAATCATCTAAAACTCTCGTTAAGATGGGGTATGAACCTGAAAATTTATTAGAAACGAATTCCAATGAAGCAGAAAATATAGAAATCGAACAAGAAAAAGTCGAAGAAAAAGTCGAAGAAAAAGTCGAAGAAAAAGTCGAAACCAAAGAAGATGAGAAAAAGGATGAATAAAGAACCCCCTTTGTAAAATTGATATGTTTTTTGTTAATAAATATATTAACAAAATAACAGAAATATAATATGTCGTGGTATTCAATGTGTGATTTTAAACATTTGGTAGGTAAAACGTTGAGACAAGTAAAAGACGACGAGTCTATTGTGGATACTCTAATTACTGGATATGAATTAGATTATGATGATCTTTTCAGACAAACCGATGGTCACGCAGGTAGCATGATACACAAGTTTAATTTCGCTGACGATACAGAATACACATTCTCGAGTATTAGAGAGATAATTACTCGATACGGTGAGCCTATAGAAAAATAAAAATAAAAATAAAATAAAATAAAATTGAATATTACAAAAAAACGTAGTTATGAACATGACTAACTATGTTTTTTATTATTTATTGTTTGACGATTGTGTTACAATTTAAAGTCCACCGGGGAAACCGACAAGGTTAGCACCGATACCGAAACCAGCACCACCACGGGCAGAAGAAGCCATTGTGGGCACAAACACATCAAGCACGCTAAAGGTAGCGGCGGCAGTGAGTGCGATAATAACAACCTCCTCGAGTTTAAGAGACTGCTTGGGGATGGCGTATGCGGCGATCGCAACCATCAAACCCTCAATCAAGTATTTAAGAGCACGCTTTACAAGTTCGCTAAAATCAAACATACCGTCCATTTTCTAAATATAATATATCACTGGAAAATAATAATCTTGATAATAATAGATTAATATGAAAATTACTTAAACGTTTAAAAGAATACTAATCATATTATTTGCTAAATGAGTGAATCCAGAGAATCCACCTTTGACCGTAAAAATCTACCAAATGGTGACGCAAATCCCAAATACATCGATGTATTGGACGAGGACCAGGCAATCGCCGGACAACGTTTCACGACTATGTCGTTTATCTCTCCTGAAAAGATTCTAGAGAAACGTGAGTTGTATTTATTTGACCAATTTGTTCAACAATGGGATTTCACAAAATCGATGGGTAAATTCGGTGACTTTATCAATTTCATTTCTTATAAATATACTCTAAATGTCGAGACACTCATGGCCGATTATAACGACTTTTGTAAGGAGGAACAAGATACCCTCCGTCAAGGTTGTGCCACTGATGATTTCCAGAATTTTTTGGATAATAATGAAGAACGTCTAAATGAAAAGTTCTCGAGAGAGCACGGATTTCAAACATCTGTAAGAGGTGTTAAAACTCGCGGAAATTTCTCGACACAAGAAGAGGCCGAAAAGCACTGCAAGAAGTTGCGTGATAAGGATCCTAATCACGATATTTTCGTAGCACCTGTGGGAGTTTGGTTGCCTTGGGATCCTAATGCGTATAAAACTGGGCGTATAGAGTTCATGGAGGAGGAACTAAATAAGCTTCATCAAGAGAAGATTAAGAACGAGGCAAAGGCAAAGGACGAATTCGAGAAGCGTGTGAAGGATACGAAGAAAAAGGCGATTGAAGATAATATTGAGAAGGCGGAGAAGTCAGGTAATGTATTGACGCAAACTCTTAATGAAGAGGGTGAGTTGGTTGGTGTGAAGGAGACGGTGAACTTCGAGGACCGTGATGTTGCGGATGAAGAGGGAAGAGAAAAACACGAGGCTGATTTGTTGGAACGTGCGAATAGTGTTCGTTCTCCTGCGGCTAATATCACGAGTGAATTCGAGGATGAGGCGAACAAAGTTGATTAAGTATGAATAAATAAATATATGGTGTATGTTTTGATAATTTTATGATTTCTCTTTATAGAGAGAGACCATAATAGAGGAGGGGTGAATATTATACAGGAGGGTTCATAAGGGGGCTTCGCCCCTTAATTACCACTTGGTAGTCGTTTTCTTCACATTAATCTGTTGACCGGCATTACGTTTTCTAGATTTGGATGGATCATATGCTTCATCTTCGTCATCAGAACCCATATTCTTCGAAATATCCCAAAATTCTTTAGAACCCAATCTAAAATCAGGACGGGTTTCAGCTTTATACCAAAAAATCTGGTCGTATAATTTATTCGACTTTGAATTGTTATTAATGACCAAACATTCATAATTTTCGGTGGTTTGGTCCATGACCGATGAGAATGACTCTAATGTAGGAAACATGGAGGCATAATTTTCCCAAATACGTTTGCGATTCGTCATATAGGGTTCACGTAAAATAAAAACATAATCGATATTGGTTCTTAAATTAGGAGGTATGCCTAAAGGATATTGCATTGTAATAATAAGCATTACTTTCCAATGACGACCATTCATAAATAAAAGACGCATCATTTTGTCTCGTGTCCAAGTCTGATCATATAGACAATCATCCAAAATAACAAAGGTTCTTGGATCTATGGTCGTCTTTCGATAGGTCTCGATGTCTTTATTCATTTGTTTCAAAACAGTTTTTTGACGCCTTAATACATTCTCAATAAGGATGGAACTATATTCCTCATGAATAAATAATTTGGGAACATGTTTCGCATAAAATCCATTACCGGCTTCAGTTCCGGATATAACAGTTCCAATAGGAATGTCTTGATGATGATATAATAAATCTCTTACTAAAAACGACTTACCTGTATCTCTTCGACCAATCATTACAATAACCGGGCCTTTATTCTCATCGGGTTTAAAGGTAATCCATCTCATATCAAATTTTTTCAATTCTAAAGTCATTTTGCTATACAATCATCGTGATATTTAAAAAAAAGGAATAATACGGAAAACCCATTTATTACAAAAATAATGTGTTTATTTTCTACTAAAATTCTGTTATTAAACCTTATATTAGAATGAATAAATTACATTGTTCGATACAAGAATTAATTGACCTATCTGTTTTAGGAAAACAATACGAAGAAACCGACAAATATGATAGTAATTACAATCCATATAAAATAGATAAGTTGCAACTATACAATCCGCTTTATAAAACATTATTTGGACCCGATGTAATACAGGAAGATACATCGACTCTTTCACATAAATCACGTATTATAGATTTAAAAAGTGTAAGTGTCCAAGATTCTGAATCTCAAGAAACACCCATTTTTATTAAATTTTCTCCCCTATTAGACCCCTATCGATATATGATTGGTAAATATGAAATTGACGATGATAGTATTCGCACGTTACCTACTTTAAATATTAACGAAAATACAATTCATCCAAAGATTTTGTCTAGACATAATGCCTCCTATGTGGACTCCTTTTTCTGCTTTCTATCCAATAAAGTATTAAATGAACATCATATTCCACACGGACTAAATTATTATGGGTCATATTTAGGTGTCCAAGAAAAACACCGTGTGAATATTGCCGATGATGTCGAGTATTTACGCAGTTCGAATTTCTTTAATGAGAATATCGGGAAATATTTCTGTATTGAAGACGCTGATTTAGACCTTGTTAAAAATCCATTTATCTCATTGAATTCATCTCGAAAAAATAAACTGAAAATAAATATCGACACCGATGAAATGATATCACTTGACTGTGACGAATTACCCACACTTGATATTGAACCCCAATCCAGTAGTCATGAGATTGAATCCGTATATAGTAAGTCTCCCACTTCTTCGCGATGTTCTTCCACTTCATCTGAATCATCGAGTAGTGATGTTAATTATAGTTCCGATGAAGAAGATAATAAAAGTGATGAAGATGATGAGGAAGAGGAAGAGGAAGAGGAAGAGGAAGAGGAAGAGGAAGAGGAAGAAGAAGAGGAAGAAGAAGAGGAAGAGGAAGAACTATTTGGATATATTTATAACTTCCCTATTCAAATGATATGTATGGAAAAATGCGACGGAACATTAGATGAATTATTTGAAAAAGATTTAATGACGTTGGAAAACAGTTCATCTATGTTAATGCAAATTGTAATGACCGTTTTAATCTACCAGAAAATGTTTAAATTAACACACAATGATCTACATACAAACAATATCATGCATATTAAAACCGAACATGAATTCTTATATTACCATTTTGATAGTAAGGTATACAAAGTCCCTACTTTCGGTAAGATATACAAAATTATCGATTTTGGAAGAGGCGTATATCACTTTAATGGACATATATTCTGTAGCGACAGTTTCGCAAAAGACGGTGATGCAGTTACACAATATAATTGTGAACCTTTCTTTAATGAAAACCGTCCCACGTTAGAGCCTAATATGAGTTTCGACCTATGCCGTTTAGCTTCATCCATATTTGATTTTGTGACCGACATTGATGATGACGAGAATGAATTAGATGAAGTTCAGAAAACAATCAAACGATGGTGCGAAGACGATAATGGGAAAAATATTCTATACAAACGAAATGGTCAAGAAAGATACCCCAATTTTAAACTTTACAAAATGATCGCACGCACCGTTCATCATCATACACCTGAAGCACAATTGGAATACGATATTTTCAAACAATATATAATCGAAAAAAATGCCGATGAATTAGAAGTAGAAGAACTAATCGACATCGATAATCTCCCTTATTTGGGGTAAACGTATAAAATTGAAAGACTTTTTATCTTTATCACAATACGATAAAGATAACAAAATGGATAATTACAAACCCGTACTACGGGGACAGGCACAGACATTGGTCTCTCAACTAGCATACGAGAGGAAGAAGGCGATGGATACAAACAGGAAGTGGAACAAGCGACTGGTTAATTTGGGAATAAAGAGAAACCCTTCCCTTAAAAAGTTGGATTATCTGTAAATACCTGGGTAGTAGCGGTGTTCAAAACCTTGGTCTCCGTCACGACGTTGAAGAAATCACGAATAGACGTTTGAAAATAAAAGTAAAAATAACTTCCGGAAACAGAACTCATCAAAACCAATAGACAGTCACGAACAACATCCTTCAAAGGCTTTACATCGTCGGAAATATACTTATACTCAATGAACTTCGATAAACAAAAAGAAACGGTAATAATAGTCGTTATAATAAATACCTCTTCCATAGCTTTTTTCCTAAATATATGTTAAAATCGTATTTTTTGAATACAGTTATAACGCATTACAAAATTGATACAAATTATTTTGTAATGAATATATATATAAAGTAAAATTATTGAACATGACTTCATACCACAAGCGAATCGACGCTATTATCGACCAATTTATAGACCGCGACTTGAATGAATTATGCACGTGTAAGAATAAATGCGCGTTTGATAAGACATCACATCATAAAATTTCGAATGCGACTAAAATGAGAATCCATATTTTGATGAACAATCGTATCTCGGTTCCATATACCGATAATTTCACTAAATGTGAGAACAAAATAATCTACAAAATGGTTACAAATGTCCTACTAAACTTGTCTCTTATGAAATCCAATCGAACATCCCCGACTTGATAAGAGAGATTGTATATATCACAACCTATTATCTAATTACAAAATTGATTTAAATATATATACTTATTTTTTATTAAATCAACTATGCCGTCTAAAAAATTAATAGTCAAGAATACCACGCAAAATGTCGAACAAATTCACGAACGTGTATCTTTAACTATTCAGTCTTGTAAGGAATATGTGAAAACCCTTCCAAACACCTCTGTTCAGATGATATATCTAGACCCTCCCTTTAATTCTGACCGAAATTATACGATGAGTGTCGATTCGGATGTCGGATTTGGCGATAAATGGGATGACGCATCTTATGAAGCGTTTATTAATGATACAATTACTGACCTAAAACGCGTATTAAAACCCGATGGAACTCTATATTTCCATATCTCCGCAGCATGCATGTTAATTCCGCAAATGGTTTTGGCCAAGCATTTTAAAGTTGTCGCCCCTATATTTTGGAAAAAATGCCGGTCAAAAAACAATGTGAAAAATAAACTCGGTGCTACAATTGATGTGATATTTAAATGCACTCTCAAAGAAAAGGCGAAATTCAACCTAGTGTTACAAGAAAAAGACCCCACCTATTTGAAAAATTCGTTTAAAAATGAGGATGAACGTGGTAATTATTCACTCGGACACCTAGTGACCGAAAATACGAAAAAAGGATATATGTATGAATTCCAATCGAATGGATTCACTTTCATTCCCACTTCTGGATGGCGTATTTCGAAACCCGCTTTGGAAAAACTAGAAAGTGAGAACCGTCTCCATTTTCCTAAAAAAATCGGGGGGAAACTATACAAAAAAATATATTTGATTGAGAACCCGGGAAAACCATGCACAGACCTATGGGACGATATACATTCTATTAGTCAAGGCTCGGAAGGACGAAAATATCCAACTGCGAAACCGGTGAAACTATTGGAACGCCTGATCGAAATTAGCACCGACAAAGAAGATGTTGTTCTAGACCCAATGTGTGGTTCTGGAACTACTGGAAGTGCTTGTGTTAATTTAGAAAGAAAATGCCTATTAAATGATGCGAATAAAGAGGTTGTCGAAATTGTGAAATCTAGATTCCAATAAAAAAAGATGTAATATTGAAGCAACCAACTAATGTTTGTTTTTTTGTTTTTTGTTTTTTATCTTCCAATTAAATCTAACAACAGATCCGTCTCGGGACTACTGCTTCTCGGTTCTACCTTTTGCTCAACCTTGTCTATAATGGGGTCAGTCAACTCATCCAATAAGACATTTACCCGGTCTTGTTGGATCTTTAAACAAGGGATCGAACACTTGTTTTTCTCACTCAACCCAACAAGAGCATTAACCCCGTTGTTTAGAACCAAACGGATACGCAAATTGGTGTTCACTTCTACACCGTCCTTTCTCCTACACACCATACGGCTCGTCTTCGCACGTGACTTTTTCAAGTAATATTCCCAGTCACCATATCCCACGAACTCCTTGAAATTGTCCGTTTTGTGATACATGACCAAACGCTCCTTTGCCCGGTCATTAATCAAGACGTAGTCGGGATATTTCGTGTACAGTGAACCAAATAGTTCCTTGAGTTGATCACTCGTAATATGCTCAAATGCGCTATTAAAGACTTCCTCCATCTCTGAACGCATATCCTTGGTAACTTCCGTACACTCCTTGTATTTTTCTTTATATTCCGCCACTCTAGGCTTAATTACACCAGCAATCTCGGGATTAAACTCCGTGAGTTTCGATGTGTTAATCCAATCAAATGTTCCTCCTGAACTATCGTGGTGCTTAATCGAGACGTCGTAAGTGTTTTCTCCTGAAACAACATCGCAATCCGCCTTCTGCTGTGTGCCACCTAAATGTCTCCATAGCAACGCATCTGACCCACTCTTGCCTGAAATATGCTGATTGATATTTAACGTAGATGTCGCATTAAGCAATGCTACAAGTTCCTTCTCGTTTCCCACTCCTGAATGATGAACTGCTCCTGTTGAACAATAAGGCATTTTCGTATTAAATCTTGTGTATTTATGATTATGGAGGTTGAACAATAAGCCTATCAATTTTACACTCCCAAATAAACGCATTTTTTTGCTATTAATTGGAATATGTCTATATTATATTAACCAGTAATGGAAATTGTGAAATTATTAGAAAAAGGATTTATAGAAATAGCCACTGTAATGCGAGATGCTAATTCTATTTCATTGGGTAATATTACTGAACATAACAATAATTCAGGAGATGATGTGAAAACAATGGATCTTATATCAAACGCTATTTTAATGGATATATTAATGAAATGTGAACAGGTACGAACAATTGGTTCAGAAGAAGAAGATACCTTATGTGAAACTGGATTTAAAAACGCACCCTATCTTGTTTGCTATGACCCATTAGATGGTTCATCCAATATCGATGCGAATATAACAACCGGAACCATTTTTTGTATCTATAAATACAATGATGACGGAACAATCACAAATGGTCATAATATTGTAGCATCTGGATATAGTATTTATGGCGCAGCGACACAATATTTAGTAGCACATAACGATACATTACGTTTTTATCAATATTCCAATAAGAGACAACAATTTGATTTGTTACAAGACAATATCAGAATTAAATCAAAAGGGGGAATATATTCAATAAATGAATCCAGTAAAAAAACATGGTTGGACACACGATATGAGAAATTCGTGGATAAATGCATCGATGATAAATATTCTTGCCGTTGGGTGGGATGTATGGCGGCAGATGGACACAGAACCGTTATCAAAGGTGGGGTATTTGCCTATCCTGCGAATAAAAAAGATACCTCTGGAAAAATACGATTATTATATGAAGGATATCCGTTCGCACATATCTTTCATATTGGAGGGGGGTTTTCGTCAAATGGTAGTATCAGTATTTTAGATATACCTTTTCCTAAAAATATACACCAAAAAATTCCGATTATATTAGGTGGAATGTATGAGAAGGAACTATTTGACTCTATCTGTTAAAATTTAAAACACCACCACCTCTTTTTTTCCGATTTAATCGGAATAAAATCATCCATTGTATCTGGTACGTCTACACTGACGCACTTCTCAAATCGACAGAGTTCACCCAAACAATTAACACATTTTCCCGAGACATCGAAACAGTTAACACATAATTTTAATTTACATTTATTACAATAAAATATTACGGCACAATCTTGTTTTGTTATCGATTTATAGCAATCGCTGCAATTAAATAATGTATCTTGTCTCGTTCGTTTTATGTCTGGATGTACCATGATAGGGGTTCTTTTTTTGAATATTTGGTCTTCCATTGTATAGTGTATATTGTATAGTGTATATTGTATATTATAATATAATATATATACGTATCAATTTATGTTTATGTTAAATTTCATAAATATAAATTCCGGATTCTAATATAATTCCTCCGCCTCTAATACAATGTTCGCACTTTCAATATCTTTTTTATCGGGTTCATCCAATAAATCAAATCCAGTCAAATCCATTGTATCTGTATGGATCTGAATACGGTCGTCATCTTCGTCATCTTCATCCTCCATCATCTTACGTTCAAGAGAACGCGAAACACTAATATCTTCTAGCCGTTCTAATGTCTTGGGTGCCTCAATAATCTCTTCCTGATTATCAGAAGACATAGCACTGTCCAAGTCATTAAATGTTAGTTTTGTAACCACCTTTTCGTCATCCAAATTTTTTATAGCAGGAGTCATTGTTACGGGTTCATCTTCTTCTGTATGTTTTTCTTCTTGTTCCTTATTTTCCAAATCCTGTACTGATATCTCGGGCTCTTCAATCGCCTCAATCGTAACTTCCTCTTCTTGCTCTTCATTCTCATCCATATAGGCACGGATAATGGCTTCAGTAGGCACACTCTCACGAATAGTATTCATAACTGCCTCTTGTATAATCATTTCTAATTCACGCGCGTTCTTTTGAATCGCCATGGGGGAAATGTTCTTCTCGAATAAATATACGTTTTGATAAACCTTTCTAGCCGTCTGAATGTAGATACGATGAATAAATGGGTCTAATTTAGGAATCGCAATATCGATTTTTTTCTGCTTGTTGCCCACACGAATACACGTAAGCACCTTTAATTGAATGATATGAACACACGTAATCAAATCCTCTAAATAATTACATCCGGAACGTTCAATAATACGCTTTCGTTCCTCTTCAATAATTACCTCATTCCATTTGGGAATTCTAGAAATCAAATTCTGAAACGTCATTAAATATTTGTTCATCTCATCCGAATCAGCACAGATTTTCCACGCTTCGTCAAAAATAGAACGTAAACCCTCTTCTACCAAAGGCGTCATTATACTCACCAATCGACTACACCACTCATTACGCGATTCGTGTAAGTTAGAAATCACAAAATCATCCATTTACATAATCTCTCTAAAACATTATTGTATTTATAACGAACGAAACGACTTTTTTATGAAAAGAAATATGGTGAATAATAATAGTTTCTCATTTCTATATTCGGATTTAATCTTGTGAAAATACATTACGGTTTCAAATACATCGTCTTTTGAAACTAACTCGGTCTGTTTTAACCATTCGATGAAATCGATACCAGAATAACCATTCTCATATAATGTAGTCGCCATTCGCATCCATTCTATTTCGGTTTTATCAAGACTATTTCCTATCGTATCTGCGAACCATTTTATTTTTTGTTCATCTTTCCCATATATTTGTTCTAAATGATACTGATGGAGGTTTTGTAATTTACCGTCATCATCTACATTATCAGAAATGTAGATTTCGCAAAATCTCGACAAAATCGGGTTCAACATTTTATGTTTATTCTCAACCACAATAAAAAAACGGGTGTTGTGACTAAATGACTCGATACAACGTCTCATTGCGGATTGAGCATCGATTGTTAGACTATCCGCATTGAAGAGAACAATGGTTTTAAATTGGATACCTTTTGTTCCCTGTATATTGGTTTTAGCAAAGAATTTTAATTCGTCGCGTATAAATTTAATCCCTTTTCCATGAGCACAGTTCACATACATCACATTTGTTCTTATTTTCGATTTGTCTCCATTGTATATCTTACTTACGAAATCATAAACCAGGGTTTTTTTTCCTGTTCCTGAAGATCCGTGAAACAAGAGATGAGGTATTCTACTATTTGTTATAAATCCATCGAGTTTTTTTATGATATCTAGATGAATTGGAATTCGAGTTTGATACGTATCACTCATTTGTAATATAACTCGGTTTAGACATTTATATAT
>Ga0209632_10002758_pt1 | contig 16689 bp, 16 predicted proteins | sample COG_10_FD_184754 | JGI IMG/M metagenome (GOLD analysis project Ga0209632, IMG submission 184754) | Pelagic Microbial community sample from North Sea - COGITO 998_met_10 (SPAdes) (version 2) | ecosystem: Environmental > Aquatic > Marine > Neritic zone/Coastal water | place: Helgoland, sampling... | reverse complement strand
GGTCGTAGTCAGCGCATCGAAGCGAAGATTGAGCGTCGACCTCGCTTGCCTGAGCGAAAGCCAGATGCGGTGCCATGCAGCTCATCGCGATGAGCACGAATAGAATGCGGCAATGTAAAGATATGTCGTAGGCGAGTTCGGATCGAGACGTCATGAGCTTGATGGTATAGAATTCAGCGCGCGCGCAAATAAGGAATTTCCCCTCGGTTGGGCTGGCTCAAGATCGCTTTTCGATCCAAGCAGGTCGCCTCGTACGGGGGAGTCGAGCGAGGCACAACCATTGGTCGAGAACGAATCGAATCCCTCGCGCAGGTGGATCCCCTGGATCGTCTTGCTGGGCTTGGCCGTCGTCGTTGCGCTGCTCAAACAGACGGTTTTTGCACCTGATCCGGTCGAGGTTCGCGTGGCGCCCGTTTCGAAGGGCCGTGTGGAATCGACTGTTACGAACTCGAAAGCGGGGACGGTCGAGGCTCGCAGGCGCTCTCGAATCGCTTCGGAAATAGGTGGCCGGGTTGTTGAAATCCTTCATAGGGAAGGGTCTCGCGTCGAAGCCGGGGCGATGCTCGTGAGGCTTTCGGCCAGCAGCCATGAGGTCCAGCGCGACCTCGCTATGCAGGGCGTCGCGGTCGCTCAGGCTGGCTTTGAGGATACCTGCCTCCGCCGAGATCGCGCGAAGCGAGAACTCGCTCGCACCCAGCGACTTGCAGCAAACAGCGTTGCCTCCGAAGATCGCTTGGATGAACTCCAATACCAGTCCGATTCCGCAAGAGTTGCATGTGACGGCGCGCGCGCGGAACTAGAGCGCGCGCGCGTGCAACAGGCTTCAGCCGAAACCGAATTGAGGAAGACCACGATCGTCGCGCCCTTCGCAGGGATCGTCGCCGAGGTCAATGTCGAAGTAGGCGAATGGGTGACACCTTCGCCGCCTCTCCTCACTTCGCCCCCCGTGATTGACCTGATCGATCCAACATCGATCTTCGTCAGCGCGCCTATGGACGAGGTGGACTCCGGAGCTATTCGAGCTGGGATGCCCGTCAATCTCACTGTTGATTCACGTCCAGATGAGTCCTTCTTAGGGTCCGTGCTCCGGGTCGCACCCTATGTCCTCGATGAGGAAGCACAGAACCGCACTCTCGAGATCGAAGTGGAGATGAACGACCCCGCCGTTGCCGAGTCTCTTCTGCCGGGCACGTCGGCGGACGCGGAGGTCATTCTCGAGGCCAAGGACTCGGTTCTTCGTGTGCCGACGTCCGCTCTTTTGCAAAATCAAAGCGTGCTCATTTTGGAAGAGGGCGAGTTAGTCGAACGGAAGATCGAAGTTGGGCTCCGGAATTGGCAATTCGCGGAAGTTGTCTCGGGCCTGGAAGAAGGTGAATCGATCGTCATCGCTCTCGATAAACTTGGAATCGAGGCAGGGGTGCGCGCGGTCGAGGTGCCGGCTGAGGATGAGGCGGGAGATCGGTCGTGATCCGCGTCGAAGGTTTGTGGCGCACCTATCAAATGGGCGATCACGAACTACACGCATTGCGCGGTGTGAGCGAGACGATCGAGGACGGCGAATACGTCGCGATCATGGGGCCTTCGGGGTCGGGTAAGAGTACGCTGCTCAATCTCTTGGGTTGTCTTGATTCCCCAAACCGCGGCCGTTATCTGCTCGCGGACGAAGATGTTGCAGGGCTTGGGGATGACGCACTTGCAGAGACCCGTCTGCGCCGAATCGGATTCATCTTTCAGTCGTTTCACTTGGTTCCACGCCTAACCGCTGTTCAGAACGTTGAGATGCCCATGATCTTCGCGGGCATCGCGCCTTCGGACCGTCGCCGCCGCGCGGAGTCATCTCTAGCCGCGGTGGGATTGAGCGACCGGCTTGGCCACAAGCCGAATGAGCTGTCCGGCGGACAGAAACAGCGAGTCGCGATTGCGCGGTCGACCGTTATGGACCCGGGCTTGCTCCTCGCAGATGAGCCTACGGGTAATTTGGACAGTCGCTCCGGCGCGCAGGTCCTCGATCTCTTGGCCGAACTACATGCCGGAGGGCGGACCCTCGTTGTTGTCACTCACGATCCTGCCGTCGCCCGGCGAGCCGATCGTGTCGTTGTTATGCGAGACGGCGAGATTGTGAAGCGAGTCCAGGGGCAGGACATTAGCGATCTGAATGGGCTCTTCGACATCTCTTCGGAGGATGATCCATCTAAGCAAGACCTGAACACTGCTCGAGAAGGGGACGAAACCGAGGCCGTTGTTCCCGAGAAGCCAGTATGAATCCCCTCGATCTGCTTCGCTTCGCCGCGCAAGCGCTCCTGCAGAATCGTCGTCGAAGTGGATTGTCGCTGCTCGGGGTGGTGATCGGCGTGGTGGCCGTGGTCTCCCTCACCGCAATCGGCGAGGGGGCCTTGCGTTATGTCACGACGCAATTCGCAAGTCTTGGCTCATCGATCGTAAACGTATCGCCCGGAAAGAACGAGACGACGGGCGGGATGCCGCACGGGATCGGCGGTGTCCCGAACGACCTGACCCTGCAAGATGCGATCGTGCTCGAGCGCCGTGTTCAAGCCGTTCGAGCGGCTGTTCCCGTATCCGTCAGCACCGACATCGTGAGCTATCGGGAGCGGGGCCGCTCGTCCCGCGTAGTGGGCGTGACTTCGGAATTCCAACAGCTTCAGAGGCTGGATATGGATTCGGGCAGCTTTCTCCCCGAGAGCGAACTTGATCGCGGTGCCGCAGTGGTCGTGCTCGGGCATAGGGTCGCGCAGGAACTCTTTGACAACGCGAACCCACTTGGAGCCACAGTCCGTATTGGGAGCTGGCGCATGCGAGTGATCGGGGTCCTTCAGGAACGCGGCCAGCAATTAGGAATGAACATCGATGACGTCGCATTAATCCCTGTGGCTTCGGGCATGCGGATGGCGAATAAGAGCTCGGTGAATCGAATCATGCTCGACCTCTATCCTAAATCCGATTCGAAGCCGGTGATCGCTCAGGTCAAGAAAATTCTGATCGACCGGCACGATGAAGAAGATTTCACGTGCATTAGCCAGGACGCCGTGTTGGCCTCACTCTCTTCTATCCTTGGGATCCTTACGCTAGTCGTCGCCGGGATTGCGTCGATTAGCCTGGGAGTCGCTGGGATCGGCATCATGAATGTGATGCTCGTTTCCGTCTCAGAGAGAACAGATGAAGTGGGGCTGCTCAAGGCTCTAGGCGCAAACCAGCGGCAAATCCTTCAGGTTTTCCTGCTTGAGGCGACGATGCTTTCTTCAGCGGGCGGGCTGATTGGCCTCGCGAGTGGCACGGCGTTGGTCGAGCTTGGAAACCTGCTCTATCCCCGTATCGACGCGGCAACGCCGCTCTGGGCGATCGCTGCTGTATTGGGGTTGTCGCTCGGAACGGGAATCGTATTCGGCGTGTTACCCGCGTGGCGCGCTTCCCGTCTCGACCCGGTCGCGGCATTACAAGGGCACTGAACTCGCGCTCAGTCGGCTTTGGCTTGGCGCAAGCCGGGGTAACCGTTGGCTTTCGCGGAAAGGAATGCAGGATATGGTCAGGATCGATTTTGCCGATCTAATGCGCCTGTCTTCTGGTGCGATGATAGGGCATCCGCTTCGCTCGGTGCTGTCGATGCTAGGGATCGCAATCGGCGTCGCCGCTGTGATCATGCTGACCTCACTTGGCGAGGGTGCGCGTCGTTATATGGTCGCGGAGTTCTCTGAATTCGGGACGAACGTGCTCGCTGTGAATCCTGGGAAGACAGAGACGCATGGCGTTCCCGGCGCCTTTGGTGGAACGACGCAGAAGCTCACGATTGACGATGCCGAAGCGCTCAAGAAAATATCATTTCTCGATGCGGTCGTTCCGATGGCGGTCGGACAGGCACGGGTCGAGGGGGGCGGGCGAGGGCGCAGCGTCTTCGTTCACGGAGTGACGAGCGACTTCCCAGCGGTCATGAAATGCGAGATCGGTCAGGGCAGTTTTCTTCCGCCGGGGGATCCGCGGCGCGGGGGCTCGGTCGCGGTCCTCGGGCCGAAATTGAAACGAGAGCTATTCGGCGAATCGAATGCACTGGGGGAGTTCGTACGGATTGCCGGAGCGCGGCTGCGGGTGATTGGCGTAATGCAGCCCAAGGGACAAGTCCTTGGAATGGATATCGATGACGCGGCTTATATCCCTGTCGCGACGGCCATGCGGCTCTTTAACCTGGCGGAACTTCAGGAGATCGACATCGTCTTCGCGCATGAGGGGCTGACGCAGGCCGCAATCGAAGCGGTCCGAAGTCGCCTGATTGAGCGACACCGCGGCGACGAGGACTTCACGATTGTGTCGCAGTCGGAGATGTTGAGTGTCTTTGGTCGAGTGATGGATGTAATCACGCTAGGCGTGGCGGTGATCGCAGCGATCTCTCTGCTAGTCGGATCGATAGGAATCTTCACCATGATGTGGATCTCTGTCGGAGAGCGGGTTTCAGAGATCGGTTTGATGCGCGCGCTCGGTGCAACGGCCAGACAGGTGCAAGTGATATTCCTCATCGAGGCGATTCTGCTCACACTGACCGGCGGCATGTCCGGACTTTTTGTAGGTCTCTTCGCCACGTTCCTGCTGCGGCTGGCATTACCCGAGTTTCCAGCCGGTGCGCCGATCGAATATATCGTTGCGGCCATCGTCGTGAGTGCCTTCGCCGGTCTGGTCTCGGGCGTTGGGCCTGCACGCAGGGCGGCTGAGCTCGAGCCCGTGGATGCGCTGCGAACGGAATAAAACCGAGCTATTCCAAGGCCATGGATTATTTCGAAGATGTTGAGCTGGGCGTGGAAATTGAACTCGGACGGCACGTGCCTTCGAAAGAAGAGATCGTCTCTTTCGCGACCCAGTGGGATCCTCAGCCGTTTCATATTGATGAAGAGGCCGGCCGCCAGTCCGTGATGGGAGGGCTCTCAGCCTCCTCCTGTCACACCTATTCGATCTCTTCTCTGATCTATTCGAAGAGTGATCTGAAATTGCATACGGCGGCGATGCTGGGGCTTACAATGCGGTTCCCGAATCCGGTGCGACCCGAAGACGAACTCGTTCTCTCCCGCGTGTTTTTGGAAAAGCGCGAATCCAAATCTCAGCCGGCATACGGGATCGTTAAGAGCCGTACGACCATGAGGAATGCTGGCGGCGACGACGTGATGGTCATGGACTCGAATTTTCTAGTGGATCGGCGCGAGCGAAGCTAGCCCCATCGCGCGCACGTTATGCCGCGAAAAGGGCTTCGATTGACCGCGTAAGTGAGTCCACGAAATCGCGCCTTGCGCCACGTCTAGCCGCCTGTGTCTCTTCTGCCTGTGCGCGATCGGCGAGGGCATGAAAGAGCAAGAGCAGGGCGAATCGGTCTCTGAAGGGGTCGCCGCGCTCCCCGTCGAGTGCACCGAGGTGCCCTCGGATGCGTCGAACCAGGCTCTGGGTAGCTGGCCGCATCTTTTCGTTAGTTAGGCCTTGAGCCTGGATGCGTAAATAGGCTCGGCCGGACGCGTCATCGAGCTTGGCGGCCAAAGGCTCCACCAAGATTCCGATCAGAGTCGAGAGATCTGCTTCGGATTCGGCTTCGGTAAGCGCTTCGAGGAGGTCACGTCGACGATCGTCGATCTCGGAGCGATGGGTATCGACGATCGACGAAAGTAGGCCTTCCTTGGATCCGAAGTGGTACTGGACGGCGGCGACATTTCGTTGTCCCGCTTCCCGCGCAATCTGGCGCAGGGGGACGCGGTCGAAGCCCTCGCTTGCGAAGAGTTGTTCCGCAACAGCTTGGATCTTCGATCGGGTCGCTTCCCGAGCGGCGCTTGGCCGAGCGCTCACTCGCGAAGAGCTCCCAGCGCCTCTTCGGTTTGGCCGATTCGCAGACTCAGCCAATCAATTTCGTAGGTGTTATTAAAAGTCGCCTTGGCTTCATCTCGTAGACTGGACAGCGCCGCGATTCGGGTCTCAAGTGCGAGGCGGTGCTTTGCGTCGCCGGCGAGGGCGATTTCAAGCAAGTGGAGTGCTTCGAGGTCGCGTCCTTCCGCCACGTGAGATGCAGCGCTCTTTGCGAGGGCATCGACTCCTGCGAGGCCAGCTAGCTCCGCGGCAACGGCGGTATGCGGAACATTGTAGAGCTCCGTTGTGGAGTTGAACTGGAACCAAGTTGCGTAGTACTGCCAAATGCTCTTGACCGCCCAGGAGACTCGGCCATGGATCTGGGTCACGGAAAGTTCCGGGGGCAGGGCAATTTCTTCCATCAGCTGGTTCATGGACTTGCCGGCGTTCATTCCGGCGATTACGGCATCGTGCACATAGCGGACCGCATCACGCATCGTGACGAGTCCCTCGCGAATTTTTTCCTTACCGACGATCGGGTCTTGGTGGCTCGGGACGATCATTTCGGGTTCGAGGGCGATGACCTGCTCCAGCGAGCGGATGTATTCGATCGGCTTTCGGACTTTCTCGCCGCGCATAGTGAAGACGTTCGGGAACTGAGGGAAGTTCGGGCCGAAGAAGTCTCCGGAGAAAAATATTTTCTGATCGGGTAGCCAGAGTGTTAGGTTGTCCGCGCCCTCGGCACCAGGGGTAGGGAGAACCTCAAAGCGAACGCCACCCTGTTCGAATTTCAGAATGTTAGGTTCGTTAACGAGCAACGTCGGGACGACATCGCCGTAAGCAAATATGCCGCTCTTAGGCGGGGACTCCGGCATGAAGGGGAAGAGCATGCGGTTGCGCGTCCAGAGAAAGTCCTCGAGTTCCTTCAAATAACGCTGCTCTTCGGGATATTCGAAATGGGCAACAATCTCGGTGTCGTCTTCGGTCCAGAAACGTGTGCCGCCCACATGATCCTGATGCGAGTGGCTCAGGATCACATGTGTGATCGGCCCTTCGGGAAGCGTTTCTTCAAGGAGTCGCCGCTGCTTCGCGGCTTGGGTGGCTAGGCCGGTGTCGTAGACGACATGTCCTTCGGAGGTCGCGATGACTTGCGTGTTTCCAACGCCGCGTGCCTGGTAGACATTGTCCGCGAGCTTTCGAACTTCGATCGGGATCGAGATGAAGTCGCGTGAGTGGGTGTCGCCCCCGCTTTCGGTATTGGACGCGATGACCCGTGCCGCGACATTGCCGGCGAGCTCGCCCGCGCGAAGTTCAGCAGCGCGTTTGGCGTCGACGGAGGTCGACAACACGAGAACGATCAACCCGACACCGACGAGTGCGGCGATCAGGAAATTTCGTGGGCGCAATAGGCCGGGGGAATCGGACATGGAGAGCCTCCTGGTTTGCGAAATGGTATAGTTTAATACGCGTGTTTTAATTCAGCAAGACTACGATCGAGTGATCCAGGGCGTGCGCCGGTGCTAGAATAATCGCTTAAAATTCTGAAGGAGAATCCCCATGCCCGGTCGCTTCAATCACATGGAACTCACGCTGCCTGACGGCGAACTCAACGCGAATAGAAAAGAGATCGCGGAGTTCTATGGAAATCTCTTCGGTTGGGACTCGATCGATGTTCCGATCCTCGGTCAGACGGGGCTTCTGCTCCGCACGGATCCCGAGACGAGCCAGTTCATTCTCGTGACAGAGCAGAGCAAGCACATTAACAGTCCTGGCTACGACCATCTGGGGATCATCTACGACACCCGTTCCGAGGTCGACGCGATCTTCGAGAAGACGAAGGCGTGGCAGGAAAGGGATGAGCGTGTCCGGATCAAAGAGTACGAGGACCTAGTGACCGGGAATGTGACAACCCACGCATTCTACGTGCGGCATCTACTGCCGATCTGGTTCGACGTTCAGTGTCAGGAATTCGAAGAGGGAACCGAGCCGCCGCGTGCCTGGCAGTTCGTATAGGGCTGGTCAGGTCCTGTAGTGGGTGTAGGGCGCGTCTCGTGGCTCAGATCGGCAACGGCCGCGCAAGTTTGACACCCGAGACAAAGCTTTCGCGCGGAAAGAAGCCGGGTGCAGCGTCGCGCCGCAGTGTGGCAGAATGAGTGTGCGCACGAAGTCCCAGATACTCATGTGGCCGTCGCGAGTAGCGAATTAGTCAGCAATCGAAGCAAACATAAGGAAACGTCAATATGTTGGACGTAGTCATTAAGGGTGGAACGATCGTCGATGGAACTGGCGGTCCCTCGCAACAAGCGGATCTCGGAATTCGAGACGGACGTATCGTTGCTGTAGGTGCAATAGACGAGGAAGCAACACAGACCATCGACGCTTCTGGAAAGATTGTTTCCCCTGGCTTCGTCGATGTGCACACACATTACGACGCGCAGGCTTTCTGGGACGGGACGTTGTCTCCTTCTCCCTATCATGGCGTGACCAGCGTCGTCGGCGGGAACTGTGGCTTCTCGATCGCGCCCCTCGCGCCTGACGCGGGCGAGTACCTAATGAAGATGCTCTCGCGCGTCGAAGGTATGCCGCTTGAAGCTCTTGAAGAGGGTGTCCCGTGGAACTGGGAAAGCTTCGGTGAATACCTCGGATTACTCGACGGCAAACTCTCTGTAAACGCCGGTTTCATGGTTGGACATTCTGCGATTCGCCGCAGTGTGATGGGCGCGCGCGCGATCGGCCACGAAGCCAATGAAGAAGAGCTGGCTGGGATGGTTGAGCTCCTTCGGGCCTCTCTCTCGGAAGGTGGAATGGGCTTCTCCTCCACCGTTTCTTCGACGCATAACGACTTTGATGGAAACCCGGTGCCGTCGCGACATGCTTCGAAGGATGAGATGCTGACCTTGGCGCGTCAGGTGCGCGACTTCGAAGGGACGACCGTCGAGTTCTTGCCGGGAGTCGGTTGGGGCGAAGAGGAAGCCAACTATATGGCTGATATTTCTCTGGCCGCGAATCGACCGGTCAACTGGAACGTCCTGGTTCCGAACTCCCAAAATATTCAGCACGCGATGGATCAGCTGGCCGCGACGGACATCGCCCGCGCGCGCGGCGCTGAGGTGATCGCTCTGACGGTCCCGCAGCCGATGACGATTCGAATTAATCTGGATTCGGGATTCGTCTTCGACGCGCTGCATAACTGGGCGCCCTTCTTTAAGAAGACCAAGGCGGAGAAGATCGAGTTCCTGAGTGATCCGGTGAAGCGCAATAAATTTGGTGAAGATGCGCAGAACCCCGAGTCGCCTATGCATATGCTGGCCAACTGGGACTTCTTCACGGTCGACCAAGCTCAGAAGGATTCTCTTAAGCAGTACTGTGGACGACGCATCGGGGAGATTGCCGAGGACATGGGCAAGACTTCCTTTGATACGCTGATCGATATCGCGATCGAAGATGATCTTCAGACCTACTTCATGCCGCCGACGATGGGCGAGGATGATGAGACATGGAAGATGCGAGGGGAACTTTGGCACGATGACCGCACAATCATCGGGGCTTCGGACGCCGGCGCGCATCTCGACATGATCGATACCTTCGCGTTCTCTAGCCAGGTGCTAGGCGAGGGTGTTCGGAAGCGGAAGCTCATCTCGCTGGAGGAGGCCGTTCGACAATTGACCGATGTGCCGGCAAACCTTTATGGGCTCGTTGAGCGCGGTCGTTTGGAAGTGGGCTTCCATGCGGACGTCGTTGTGTTTGATGCCGACGAGGTTGGCCTAGGCGAGACGTATACGAAATTCGATCTTCCAGCCGGAGCTGGACGACTCTATGCCGATGCAGACGGGATAGAGCATGTCTTTACGAATGGCGTTGAGATCATTCGTCAGGGCGAAGACACTGGAGCGCGACCGGGTACGGTCTTCCGGAGTGGTCGCGATACGCGGACAGTCGAACTGCCCGGTGGAAAGGATGCGTAGCGATGGGACTCCGTGAGTGGATGAAGCCGAGGTTTCAGGATCTGGCCATGCGCCAGATGAATCACATGCGATCGGAAACGATCGAGGAAGCGGAGGGGGAAGTTCTCGAGGTCGGTTTTGGAACGGGTCTTAATCTTTCCTACTACGGTCCGGCAGTGAAGACGCTTGTCGGGCTCGATCCGATGGATGTCACGGAAGTCGAATCAGTTCAGGCGAGGATTCGCGGTGTATCCTTTCCTATTGAGCGCAAGGCGCTTCGTGCGGATGGCGGCTTGCCATTTGATGCGGGTCGCTTTGATACGATCGTAACGACCTGGACGTTGTGCTCGATTCCTGAGGTCGATAAGGCGCTCAAAGAGATGCGCCGCGTGCTTAAGCCGGGGGGGCATTATGTCTTCATCGAGCATGGGCGAGCAGATGCGAACTCGACTGCGCGCTGGCAGGATCGTGTGAATCCGCTTTGGAATCGGATGTGCGATGGCTGCAATATCAATCGTAAGATTGATCGACTTGTTGAAGAGGGCGGTTTTGAGTTGGAGAGCCTTAACCGCTTTCGAGCAAAGGGCCCGGGAATCGTGGCGCAGATGTACCGGGGTGTGGCGATCCGAAACGGCTGATGCTCCCGCTTCAGGCGTTCGCATTCGACTGCCCAGAAGCTAGACTTTTCTCCCCGCGCGAACGGGGCTTCTGCATTCGTTCCGAAGCCCTGCCGTCGATGGTTCCCAACGTCTAGGACAAGTAATGAGCGACGAAAAGAAGCAGGCCCTCGAGGCCGAAATCCGCAGTTATGTCGGGAAGCCGATCGGACCCGAGGTCATCGGTCGAGATCCCGTCAACGAGCCCATGATTCGTCAGTGGTGCGACGCGATGGGAGAGAGCCATCCGGCCTACCTCGACGTGGATGGGGCCAAAGGGACGGTGCACGGCGAAATCGTGGCGCCGCCCACAATGCTCCAAGCCTGGGTCATGGAAGGCTGGGACATGCATGAGGGGTATGACGAGCCCAAGAACGAGCAGCACCGCCTGCATAAGCTCCTAGCCGACAACGGCTACACGGGGGTGCTCGGTACGAATACCGAAGAGAACTACACCCGCTATTTGAAGCTCGGCGAAACGGTGAAAGCGCTTACGGTGATCGATGAGATCTCTGAAGAAAAAGCGACCGGCGCGGGCATCGGATATTTCATCACAACGAAGACGGCCTTTGAGAACCAGGACGGCGAAGAGCTGGGCTCCATGAGTTTTCGGGTGCTGCGCTTCAAGCCGGCCAATCCGCAGCCGACCGCTTCCGCCGCAGGCGGCGAAGAAGCTGTCGCGCAAAAGCCATCGCGTATTAAGCCGCCTATGGGTCACGATAATGGCTGGTGGTGGGAGCGCGTCGCAGACGACGGCGTGATTCCAATTCAAAGATGCACGTCGTGTGAAAAGCTTCGCCATCCTCCGCGCCCCATGTGTGACGGGTGTGGCCATCAGGGCTTCGACTCGATTGACGCAAGCGGAAAGGCGACCCTGACGACCTATACGGTCGTGCACTATCCCCAATTCCCCGGCTACGAGTATCCGATCATTTCGATCATCGTCGACCTCGAAGAGGGCGAGCGCATGGCGTCGAGCCTGATCGATTGCGAGCGTGAGGATGTGAAAATTGGGATGGCACTCGAAGCGGTGATTCACGAAGACGACGACGGGTTCAAGATTCCGTTGTTCAAGCCGGCCTCCTGAACGGCAAGCGCGAGAGCGGAGGAAGCGAGACATGACGACATTAAAAGCGAATGAACTTGAGACGGGGCAGGCGCTGCCCGATCTCGATTTTAAGACAACAACCACAGTCGTAGCCGGCGGAGCGATTGCTTCACGCGACTACACGCCCGTTCACCATGACAAGGCTGCCGCAATTTCCCAAGGTCTTCCCGATATGTTCATGAATATTCTGACCACTCAGGGGATTTGCAGTCGTTATGTGACGGACTGGGCTGGGCCGGATGCGATCGTGACTCGCGTAAAGACGAAGTTGGGTGGCCCGAACATGCCCGGTGATACGCTGAAGATTCGTGGCAAGGTCTTGTCTACTGACGGCGATGCTGCCGAGATTGAAGTCACAGGAAATAACGCCTGGGGCAATCATGTGACGGCCACGTTCAGCTTGCGACTGCCGGCCTAGCGCGGCGGGTAGCGCGGGATATTTTTTCGATTCCATCTGCCTGATGGCAGGTTTGAATAGCTCGAAACCGCGAATTCGCTGTTTCGGATTTTCGAGAATTCACAAGGTTCCGAGCGACCTGCTTCGGGGCTGTCCCGCAAGGGACCATGGGATTAAGGGAGAAGGCGATATGCCGACTACACTCCATAACGAAGCCGCGATCGCGGGTATCGGCCAGACCGCTTATTCGAAGAACTCCGGTGTCTCGGAGCTGCAGCTGGCGACGGAAGCGGTTCGCGCTGCGATTGATGACGCTGGCATTCATCCCTCTGAAGTCGATGGGCTCGTGACTTATACGATGGATTCGAGCGACGAAGTTGAAGTCGCGCGAACCGTCGGAATCGGCGACATGACTTATTGGAGCCAGGTGAACTACGGCGGTGGTGCCGCGGTCGGCTTGATTACTCATGCCGCAATGGCCGTCGCCACGGGCCAGGCAAAGAACGTCGTTGTCTACCGCGCGCTCAACGGCCGATCAGGCCAGCGCATGGGGCAGGGCGTCTCCGGCAACATCATCTCCAGCGACTTGATTCATTGGTCTTGGTACATGCCTTTCGGTCTGCTGACTCCTGCTTCTTGGATCGCACTCCAGGCAAACCTGTACATGGAGAAATACGGCGCGACGTCCGAACACCTCGCGCATGTCGCCATTACGCAAAGAATGCACGCGCAGAACAACCCGAACGCCGCCATGTACGGCAAGCCCATGACGATGGACGACTACATGAATTCAAGGATGGTCTGTGAGCCGCTTAGACTCTTTGATTGCTGCCAGGAAGACGATGGCGGCGTGGCGCTCCTAATCACGACGCCCGAGCGCGCGAAGGATATGAAGCAAAAGCCCGCCGTTATGCGAGCCGTAACGCAGGCGTCATTCGAGGGGCAGGAGCAGATGACGAGCTTCTATCGTGATGATCTGGCGGCGCTTCCTGAGATGGAACTCGCAGCGAAGATCGTCTACGAAATGAGCGGTCTCGGGCCGAAGGACATTGACGCATCATGCCTCTACGATGCGTTTACGCCAGAAATCTTGATGCAGCTCGAAGCGTTTGGCTTCTGCGGCAAGGGCGAAGCGAAAGACTTCGTGACCGCCGATTCGCTGACGATCGGTGGCGCACTTCCGAATAACACCCATGGAGGCCTGCTATCAGAGGCCTACATGCACGGCGTAAATAATATTGCAGAGGGCGTTCGCTTGATCCGCGGTGAGAGCTGCAATCAGCCCGAAAACGTCGAGCACGTTCTCGTGACGAGCGGTGTAGGCGTTCCGACTGGCGCGGTGATCTTCGGCCAGGCGTAAGGGTCTTCCGGTAGGCATAACGTCCCGTCGGTCGCTCGGGGCAGCTTGAGAGTTATGCTTACCGCACCGCGCGCCAAGTTGCGGTGGCTAGACCTCCGGCGCCTCCGATGCTCGTAAGGAGTCCGACGACTAGCGATGTGGCGCCGCGTCATTTTCTAGAGGGCTAGCAAGCGCCGTCTTGCCATCGCAAGTATGAACTGTGCGATTGAGCTCTTCGAGGATGGGCGTACAAAATGTAATTCGCCCGGTGAGCTTCTCGTCCCGGGTCGCACAGAGCGCCAAGGCCGCTTCCGCCATGGCTTCGCGACTCTCGGCAACTGCGAGTGCGTCGTCAGGGACGACGCCAAGGGCTTCGGTCCCTTCGGTCGGCACCGCTCCGACGGGCGCCATCGAGTTCACCCAGATGCCGTCTTGATGCACCGCCGCCGCGAGTCCGGCCGTAAAGCGCTCGAGTGCAGCCTTGGTCGATCCGTAGAGAATCGAAAGCCCGTCAAATTCTTTGAAGCTCGACTGAACGGGCAGGGTCGAGGTGGCGGATGAAATGTTGAGAATCCATCCCTCGCCGCGCTCTACCATACTCGGAACGACCAGCTGCGAAAGGCGCCAGGGTGCGTAGAAGTTGATGTCGTTTGCGATTCGGAAACGTTTTTCGCCGACCTTCGTGAAGGGCAAGTAGAACGCCGCGGCTGCGTTGTTGACGAGGATGTCGATCGGGCCGAGTTCGGACACGGTCTGCTCGACGAGGCGATCGAGGCCCGCGCTGTCTGCGAGGTCGGCAGCAATCGGAAATGCGGTGCCTCCGTAGGACTCGATCACTTTTGCTGTCTGGACGAGGCTGCCTGCGAGGTGAGCATGCTTCTCCATCGTTCGCGCGGCGATCGCAACCCGTGCGCCCTCGGCTCCGAATCGTTTGGCAATTGCTGCCCCGATACCACGGCTCGCGCCGGTCACGAGTACGACTTTACCTTCGAGTTCACCCACGATCTATTCCTTTCACTCCGGTGCGTTGCTGACTGCCGGATCGTTTTTCGTCTTCTGTCGATCGAATATTGCGAGCGCTTGCTCAGCCAATCAATGGAGCAAGTCTCGCGATCACAGCCTCAGCCAATCAATGGAGCAAGTCTCGCGATCACAGCCTCGGCCTCGGTCATCGTCTTGTCGACGATTTCCTGGCACGAAAGAATGTCGTTGATCGCGCCTGCACCTTGACCGCAGGGCATCGCATGTCGATCGGGCTCGATTCCCTCGGTAGCGCCGCCAAGGGCACTCATGGTTCCCTCTTCCATAGAGGAATACATCTGATCGGGGAAGCGCAGAATCGAATCCGGGTCTCGCTCGCGGCCCCGGATATATTCGTTTGCGATCACGCGCATCGGCTTCCCTGAATAACATCGGGTGATGACTGTTTCATCGCTGCCCGTGGATCCGATCTGCTTCTTGTAAGAATCAGCGGCTCGCGCTTCGTGGGAGGCGATGAAGCGGGTACCCATCCACACGCCCTGGGCGCCGAAAGCGAGGCAAGCAGCTAGGCCGCGACCGTCGACTATGCTCCCTGCGCCTAGCACGGGAATTTCGACGGCATCAGCGATCTGCGGGATGAGCGCCATTCCAGCGACACGTCCGGTGTGGCCGCCCGCTTCGGTGCCTTGGGCGATGACGACGTCGCAACCGGCTTCTTCCGCGGCTACGGCGTGTGAGACCTTGCCGCACATGCTCATGACCAAGAGGCCGGCGTCGTGGCATTTCTGAACCACCGGACCGGGGACGCCGAGTCCTGCGATAAAAGCGGAGGCGCCTTCTTCGATCACGACGTCGATGGCTTCCATCATCTGGTCGGGGAGTGCGGCGAGAAGGTCGACGCCGAAGGGCTTGTCTGTAAGTTCCCGCACGCGACGCATCTCTTGTCGAATGCCATCGGGAGTCTCGGCAGCCATGCCGAGGGTTCCGTAGCCACCGGCTTCCGAAACAGCGGCGCATACATCGGCGTACGCGACGCCACCCATGCCTGCTAGGAGGATGGGCACGTCGATGTGGAGGAGATCGCAGATCGGGGTCTTTATCGTCATCGTCCGACGGTAACCCAGTCGAGTCGGCCTGGAAGCCCGGAGGCACGGGCGAGATGGACCTTATAATAGTGTAGGATCCAAGCGAAATATTCCCGCACGTGCTGCCACATTTCCGGCGGCGAGCTGCTGACTAGGAGGAGACCGCATGCCGGCGAAACAACCGCGTCCCGAACAGCTTCAGGCTTTGGTTGAGAAGAAGCCCGAAGGCTCGCTGTATATGTTGAACCTGCTGAAGTTCCGGAAGAGAGCAGCGTACGCGGATGGGCGCGAGACGAACCTTACGGGACAAGAAGCCTACGGTATTTACGGAGCCGCCGTTCGCGAAATCATCGAAGGTTTCGGCGGAGAGATGCTATTCGGCGGACTTGCGAATGTCCTTTTGATTGGGGACGGGGCACTCGAATGGGATCAGGTAGCGATCGTGAGGTACCCGTCCTTCGAGCATTTCAGCAATATGACTCAGAGCGAAGGCTACCAGGAAATTCACGTCCATCGTGACGCGGGACTTGATCACCAGATTCTTGTCAACTGTCTCGATCAAGAGCAAGCGGTCGCTGCCATAAAGGCCGCCGCAAAGCGCTAGTCGGTGCTTCGGGCCGAATAGCGAAGTGGGACGCTTTCGAGTCGATTGACCATGACATGAGGAAGCCAACTCGGTTCTTCCGTGAGTTCGATCTCATCACAATGCTCAACGAGCGCGGCCATCGCTTCTTGGATCTCCGCCCGTGCCAAAGCTTGGCCGAGACAAAAATGCTCGCCCATGCTGAAAGTGAGGGACCAGATCCGGGCGTCGCGCGTGATGTCGAAGCGATTCGGATCGTTCCATCGCGACGGATCGCGATTGGGGCCGCCTATGAGGATGCTGATCGGCTCGCCTTCCTTGAAGTCCAGTCCGTAGGCCGAATGACTGTGCCTGGCTTTTTTGCCAGCGGCGTAGAAGCCTGGCCGATGCCGGATGACCTCCTCGGCTGCGCTCTTTTTGAATCGCTCAGGATCGCCGCGTAGGAGCGCTGCCTGTTCGGGGTGGCGGGCGAGTTCATAGATGCCGCTCGCGATGACGCTCGCGGTTGTTTCGATAGCGCCGCCGAAGATATTGGTGAAGAGTACGATGAGTTCATCATGACTGAGGCGATCGCCGCCTTCCTCTGCCTGAATCAGTGCAGTGAGAAGATCGTCTCGAGGCTCTTCGCGCCGCTGCTCGTAAAGGCCGCCCACGAATTCCATGATCGTCGCGAACATGTCGTTCGCCTTGTCTCGGATCTCCTGGGTCACCTTCGGGCCGAAAGCATCAGCGGAACCCGCGCCCATTTTTTGGGCGATCGTCGCGGCTTC
>Ga0209632_10002751_pt1 | contig 16706 bp, 16 predicted proteins | sample COG_10_FD_184754 | JGI IMG/M metagenome (GOLD analysis project Ga0209632, IMG submission 184754) | Pelagic Microbial community sample from North Sea - COGITO 998_met_10 (SPAdes) (version 2) | ecosystem: Environmental > Aquatic > Marine > Neritic zone/Coastal water | place: Helgoland, sampling... | reverse complement strand
CTTAAGGTGGGCGAGACCATTACGTTGTTTGGACAGCCCAGACTGACGGGCTCTCAGCCGGAGTTTGCTCACCCCGAGTATCAGCTCGTAGATCAAGACACACAACTCGAAGACGCGCTCACGCCCGTCTATCCGGTCACCGAAGGGCTCGGGCAATCAACAATGCGCAATCTGACCCGGCAAGCCTTAAGCTACTTGTCTAAGAACCCACCCGATGATCTGCTGAAGGGCCTGACTCAGGGAGGGCCCTCGATTGCAGAGTCCATTCAAGTGCTACACCGCCCCCCAGCCAATGCCGATGTTCAGGCGATTTTAGACGGATCTCACCCAGCGCAGAACCGACTCGCGCTCGAAGAGCTCGTCGCACATCAAATTACACTGCTGTCGCGCCGAGCAAGAACACTCAAGAAGCGCGCTGCCCAGGTCACTGGAAGCGGGTCGCTTGCAGAGCGCCTCGTATCGGCACTTCCGTTTGTACTCACCTCGGCGCAAACCCGAGTTTGTCAGGAAATACTTGAGGACCTTCGGAAACCAATACCCATGCTTCGACTGCTACAAGGTGATGTCGGTTCCGGCAAAACATTGGTCGCGGCTTTAAGCGCCGCGCATATGGTGGAATGCGGGCACCAAGTCGCGCTCATGGCACCCACCGAACTTCTTTCAGAGCAGCACTTTCGAGGTTTTGAACAATGGTTTACAAGCCTCTCCATCAAGGTAATTTGGCTCACCGGTCAGGTGAAAGGTAAGGCGCGTAGAGAGGCTTTAGCATCCATTGAGGCGGGCAGTGTGGATATTGTGGTGGGAACACATGCTTTATTTCAGGAGCATGTGGCGTTTCGTTCATTAGGCCTCGTTCTTGTCGATGAGCAACATCGTTTTGGCGTGAATCAACGTCTCTCGCTGACCCAGCGGGGCCTTAACGATCTCACGCCACATCAACTCACCATGACCGCCACGCCCATACCACGAACACTGTCTATGGTTGCCTATGCGGATCTCGACTGTTCCGTTATTGATGAGTTACCGCCTGGACGAAAACCCATAACCACCGTGTTAATTGATTCATTAAGGCGCGAGCAGGTAATTAAGCGCGTTGGGGCGGCGTGCGCTGAGGGACGACAAGCGTACTGGGTATGCCCCCTCGTTGAGGAGAGCGATGCGCTCGATGCCAACGCCGCTGAGCTCGCATCAGAACAGTTAACAGAGGCACTACCCGACCTCACCATTGGCCTTTTGCACGGTCGCATGAATTCGGGTGAAAAGGCCAAGACGATGGCTGCTTTTGCGGCCAATACGATTGATATTCTTGTGGCGACTACGGTCATCGAGGTCGGCGTTGATGTGCCCAATGCCAGCATGATGATTATCGATAATGCCGAGCGCTTTGGACTGGCACAACTCCATCAGCTTCGAGGTCGCGTGGGGAGAGGAGCGATCGAAAGTCACTGCTTGCTGCTCTATCACACACCCCTTAGCCAAACCGCTCGCTCACGACTGGGTGTCATGCGCGAGTCACAAGACGGCTTCGTCATTGCCGAGAAAGACCTTAAAATTAGAGGCCCGGGTGAGGTATTGGGCACGCGACAAACAGGTGTTTCATCATTTCGCGTTGCTCGGCTTCCCGAACACGAATTCTTATTAGACGAGGCGCAAGCCGTTGCTAACAAACTGGTCCACGGCAATACGACAAGGGCAGAACGCCTAGAATCGCGCTGGACGCGCGCCCGTGAAGCGTTTGCCCACGTATAATCCGGTCTGTCACTCACTCATTGAGGTACCCAATTGTCGATAAACGTGATCTCAACCCAAAAAGTCGGCGCACTGTTACAGGTCATGCGCGTCGATAAGCCGATAGGGACATACCTACTCCTGGCACCCGCACTCTGGGGTCTTATTATCGCGGCGAACGGCTTGCCCTCCTTATTTCTGTTAACCACCTTCGTGGTGGGCTCTGTGGTCATGCGGTCCGCTGGGTGCACGACAAATGACCTTGCTGACCGCAAGCTCGACGGCTTTGTAGAACGAACGCGCAGTAGACCTCTGGTGACCGGCGACGTCTCGGTCATTGAGGCGATGTGTCTGCTCGCCGCATTACTGGCACTGGCGCTCTGGTTAGTGATGCAAACCAATTGGCTCACTGTTCAGCTCTCCATCGTTGGCGCAGTGTTGACCATTATTTATCCGTTCATGAAACGCTTCACGCATTTGCCTCAGGTGGTCCTCGGCGCCGCGTTCTCTTGGAGTATTCCTATGGCGTTTGCGGCGACCTCAGCAAATCTCCCGTCTGGGCTATGGTGGCTGTTTATCGCCAACCTGCTGTGGGTTGTGGTCTACGACACGCAGTATGCGATGGTTGATCGAGAAGACGATCTCCAGGTCGGTATAAAATCAACCGCGATTCTGTTTGGCGACTTGGACACACGCGTTATCCTTGTCTTACAAGTCCTGTGTCTCTTGTCGTTTGTGGCCACAGGGTTGAGCTTTGGCCTTGGACCCATTTATTTTATTTCCATAGCCCTGGTGGGCGCTTTGTTCTTAAGGCATCGAAAGCTCATCAACAACCGGTCTCGTGAAACCTGTTTCCAAGCGTTTAACGAGAGCAAATGGATTGGACTGATCGTAGCGGTGGGGCTGTTGGGACATTACAGCGTCTCGACCGTATAAGCGCATAACGTCGTCATTAGCGAGAAACCCCCACGTGGAACTCAGAGTGTATCCCAGTGTTAACGAACTGCCCAAAGCAGATTGGGAAAGGTCTTTTGCCTCAGAGTACCCGTTTTTAAAGCACGACTTTTTGTCCGGTCTTGAGTCCTCAGGGAGTACCGGTGGAGACTCGGGCTGGCAAAACTGTCACCTCGCGCTTTGGCATGAAGATCGGCCCATTGGAATGGCGCCGGGATTCCTCAAAAGTCACAGTTACGGGGAGTATGTGTTCGACTGGTCATGGGCCGACGCGTGGCACCGCAGTGGGTTGGAGTACTATCCGAAACTGATCACGGCAATTCCATTCACACCGGCTACCGGGCCCAGACTGTGGACCGATCCTACTCGTGAGGACGCGACCTTTGAATTTATTGCCGGCGTCACTCAGTGGTGTGAGTCCGAACAAATATCAAGCTGGCATATTTTATTTCCAGAAGAGACGTTGTCAGCCGTCCTGACTGAGGCCGGTCTCGTGCAACGCATGACCACGCAGTTTCACTGGTTTAACCGAGGTTACTCCGACTTTGACGAATTTTTATCGGAATTCAATAGTCGTAAGCGCAAAGCGTTGAAGAAAGAGCGTGCCGCGATCGCTGCTCAAAATTTGACCCTTACCACGAAGACCGGTGCTGAGATCAGCCCAAGCGATTGGGCATTTTTCTACTACTGCTACCAAACCACCTACCTCAAGCGAAGCGGTCACGAAGGCTACCTAAGCGGCGAGTTCTTCACCGGCGTGTGCCCAACATTGGGCGAAAACACTGTAATGGTCATTGCTCATGAGGTCGAGGTGCCCGTTGCTGCGGCGCTTTACTTTGTGGACGATGACACACTCTTTGGCCGTTATTGGGGATGCTTAAAAGAGTTCGAATTTCTGCACTTTGAAGCCTGCTATTACCGAGGCATCGAGTACTGTATTGAAAACGGGTTATCGCGATTTGATCCCGGCGCTCAAGGAGAGCACAAAATACAACGCGGGTTCGAACCAACACTCACGTACTCTAATCACTGGATTGCCGAACCCCGTCTCAAAGAGGCCGTCGCCGACTTTTGCCGCCGTGACTGCGAGCAGGTCAAACGCTATCGCGACGAAGCCACAGCACTGCTTCCTTTCAAGCAGCGCGCCTAATTACTGAGGTGCTTCGTCGCGCAAAAACACCCACTGCGCACCTTTGGATTGGGCTTCACTGAAGTAGTATCCAGACCCATCAAAGGATTTAAGTGCCTCAGGATCGGTAAGTTGGTTATCGATAATAAACCGCGCCATAACACCACGGGCCTTTTTGGCGAAAAATGAAATCATCTTGTACTGACCGTTTTTTAGGTCCTTAAATTGCGGCGTAATCACGGTTGCGGCCAGAACCTTAGGTTTGACGGCCTTGAAGTATTCATTTGACGCCAAATTAATCAGCACATCCGTATTTGCGGAGGCGAGGTCGGCGTTAAGTGCTTCTGTGACTTGATTGCCCCAGAACTCGTAAAGGTTCTTTCCACGCGAATTGCCAAACTTCAGTCCCATTTCAAGCCGATACGGCTGCATGAGATCAAGCGGTCGCAACAATCCGTAGAGTCCAGAGAGAATTCTCAATCGTGCCTGCGCAAATTCAAAGTCAGGCGCGGCCATAGAATCGGCTTGCAAACCCGTGTAGACGTCGCCTTTAAAGGCCAGCAAAGCTTGTTTGGCATTTTCAGGGGTCGCTGTGGACTCCCAATTCATAAAGCGCTCATGATTGAGGTGCGCAATATTTTCACTCACGCCCATTAATGCACGAATATCATCGGGGGCCAGCGTCCTTGCGTCGTCCACTAACAGTGCAGATTGGTCCATAAAGCGGGGCACAGTAGCGGTCTTTACGATAGAGGGCGTCTGGTAATCCAGTGTTTTTGCGGGTGACAAAACTGTAAGCACGGCGAATCTCTCTGCAATTGCTGTTCACTCGATGATAACCTTCCACGTCGACTTGAGAAATGGGTTAAAACGGTGAACTACTGGGCAACTTTTGCGCAGACTATAGACAATATGAACCGTTCGGTGGGAAATGCCGTCGCTTACACCAGTCTGGTCATGGCATTGGTGACAACAACAGTCGTGGTTTTGCGCTACGGTTTTGGACAAGGCGCCATCGCTGCACAGGAGTCCGTCCTGTATTTGCACGGGACCTTATTCATGTTGGGTGCGGCGCCGACCTTACTCGAGGACAAACATGTCCGCGTGGACGTTTTTTACCGAAACTTTAGTGCGCGGAAGAAGCACTGGGTGAATACTCTGGGCCACACACTATTCACACTGCCCGTCTGCACCTTGATCGTCATCATTTCTTGGGGTTACGTCACAGAAAGCTGGATGATTTTAGAATCGTCACCCGAGCCCGGCGGTATACCTGCAGTTTTTCTGCTCAAAACGCTGATACCCACCATGGCAGTAATGCTCGGACTACAAGCACTGAGCCAGATCATTCAGGGTTTGATCACGCTCTGCGAGGTCACCGACGATGATTGAAGGTGAACTCGCACTCGCACTCTTCGGGGCCGTTTGTGTGTTGCTGCTGTTTGGCTTCCCCGTTGCATTAACATTGGCCGGCACTGCGCTTTTATTTGCTGGAGGCGGGGTTATTGCGGGGTATTTTGATGCCAGTTTTGTGGGTGCGTTGCCCGGACGTATGTTTGGTACGGTCACGAACGAAACACTGGTCGCCGTGCCCTTGTTTATCCTCATGGGCGTCACACTGGAGCGCGCCAAAATCGCAGAAGAGCTGTTAACGGCAATGGCCAGTGGCTTGGGCGATAGAACGGGTGGACTGGGCATCTCCGTCGTCATCGTCGGCGCTCTCCTTGCCGCAAGTACCGGCATCGTTGGCGCAACCGTTGTAACCATGGGTGTTCTTGCCCTGCCGTCGATGCTCAGGGCCGGATATAACCCGTCACTCGCAACGGGTCTTATTTGCGCGACGGGGACGCTCGGACAAATTATTCCGCCGTCAATTGCGTTGGTATTGTTAGGCGACATCATGTCGACCGCCTACCAACAAGCACAGCTGCAAAGCGGGATTATCAACACACAAACCGTCTCTGTTGGCGATCTGTTTGTCGGTTCATTTATTCCAGGGCTTGTCCTCGTTGGTCTTTACCTTGGATACGTGCTGTTTATGGCATGGCGCTATCCAAGCAGCTGCCCAGCGCCAGAGCAGCGCAACACTCAAAAGTTGTCATTGATCAGTGCCATGCTGCCGCCACTGCTCCTCATTACCATCGTCCTTGGCTCTATCATCGTTGGCGCGGCGACGCCCACAGAGGCGGCAGGCGTCGGTGCTGTCGGCGCATTGATCTTGGCGGCCTACCGATCTGCTTTAAACCGCCAAACGCTTCGAGAAATTGCACAATCGACCATGGCAACCACTAGCATGGTCTTTTTAATCCTGATCGGTGCCGCACTATTTTCCCTCGTATTCAGAGGTTTTGGTGGCGATGAACTCATCGAAGACTTCTTTGCCGGTCTCGGTGGCGGTCCGCACATGGCCTTACTCATTGTCATGGTGGTCATGTTTCTGCTGGGGTTTATCCTAGACTTTATAGAAATTACCTTCGTCGTTGTCCCGATCGTCGCGCCTATTTTGCTTGCTATGGGTTTTGATCCCATATGGCTGGGTGTCATGATTGCCGTTAACTTACAAACGTCATTTTTAACACCACCTTTTGGTTTTGCGCTGTTTTATCTGCGTGGCGTCGCTGATGAATCTGTTGCAACCAGCGCGATTTATCGAGGTGTCATTCCGTTTGTAATCATCCAACTTGGCCTATTGGCCCTGATGTGGATGCGACCCGACATTGTGACGTGGCTACCGAGTATGATCAGTCGCTGATCTAATCCTACACTGAGTCAGTAAATGCTATGAAAAATAACGCCCGACCTGGAGAGCGCTATGAATCCGATTGATGAAACACCAAGACCCACTGGTGAACTGACGCTGCAAACGGTAGCAATGCCTGCCGACACGAATGCTAATGGCGATATTTTCGGCGGCTGGCTGCTCTCGCAAATGGATATCGCCGGTGGTGTTGCCTCAGCCGAGGTCGCTGGTGGCAGAGTGGCGACTGTTGCCGTTCAAGGCATGGCCTTCCTCACTCCCGTTCACGTTGGCGCGGTGGTCAGTTGTTACTGTGACATCCTCGACATTGGTCGAAGCTCCGTTCGTGTCCTCATCGAGGTATGGATCAACTCACAGCAGGACGGCGAGCCCATTAAAGTCACCGAAGGTGAGTTTATTTACGTGGCGATCGACAATGTAAAACGCACAAGAGCGATTACTGGTCAGTAAACGAAATCGGCGGGAGGACTCTGTCTCTCGCATTCAAATACGCGCGCTCCGATATTTCGTGATACCGGCGCACCCCCTCCAAAAAATCTTCATAGGACGCGGCAATTTTCTGTGCCATCGGGTCATCCGCTTTCAAGCGTTCCAGTGCACTCACCGCGTTGATGTAAAGCACGTCTAAAACATCCTCGGGCAGTGGTCGAAGTTTCGTGGAGTGCTCAGTCAGCAACGTCGTCAACGATTGATTATTACGCGCAGTAAACTCATCGAGCATGTCTTGGTTGGTTGCCCGAGCCGCGCCTTCAACAATGGCCTGAAGGTCTTGGGGTAACTGATCAAAAGCGTCTTGATTAACCGTGAATTCCAGCATAGCACCGGGCTCATGCCAACCCGGATAATAGTAGTACTCGGCGACCTCCATAAGGCCAAGCGTGCGGTCGTTATAAGGACCAACCCACTCAACGGCGTCGATAACACCCGTTTGCATAGACGTATAGATTTCACCACCTGCGAGACGAACAGCTGTTCCGCCAGAAGCCGCAAACACCTCTCCTGCAAGCCCGGGAATTCGCATTTTTAGGCCATCAAGATCTGCTGCAGATTTCAACTCTCGATTAAACCAACCGGCCATTTGAACACCGGTAGAGCCCCCCGCAAATGGCCGAACACCAAACGGCGCGTAGAGCTCTCGCCACAACTCAAGACCGCCGCCGTAGTGCAACCACCCATTCATTTCTTGTGCCGTCATACCAAAAGGCACCGCCGTGTAAAACACGGAGGCCGGAATTTTACCTTTCCAGTAGTACGCGGCACCGTGCCCCATTTCGGCCACGCCCTGGGCCACCGCATCAAAGACCTCGAAAGGGGGGACGACTTCGCCTGCGCCATAAACCCGCACGGTAAGACGCCCATTACTCATCTCACCGACACGGCGAGCAAAATTTTCAGGGGCTGAACCAAGCCCTGGCAGACCCTTCGGCCATGTAGTGACCAGTTTCCACTCAATGGCCTGAGCTTGCTCCCCTGGGAGCCGATCCCTTGAGCTCTGGTCTGTCTTCTGTGCATCGACGGCCCACAGTCCAAGGGTCGCCAACCAAAGCACAAGCACACCAATGACGGCGACGGGTAAGAGCGTTCTCTCTTTCATAGGAGCCTCACAAAGCCTGAAGATTTGCGTACTGCAGGACAAGCCACTTGCTGCCCTCAGCAAAGTTTACCTCGATACGCGCATTTGCTCCCCGACCTTCCATATTAAGAACCACGCCCTCGCCAAACATGGGATGCACAACGCGCTGACCAAAGCTCAAACCCGATTCGTTGGAAGCGCTGGCGGGCTGCTGAAAACGGTCAATCAAGGGGCGGGTCAAACCACCGTGCAAGCGCACCTCCTCGATTAACGCTGCCGGTATTTCGCGAACAAAACGCGAGGGCGTGTTGTACGTTTCATTACCGTGAAGGCGACGACTCTCAGCATAGGTGATCAAAAGCCGTTGTTGGGCACGTGTAATACCCACGTAAGCGAGACGGCGCTCCTCTTCCAATCGGCCAGGCTCTTCGACCGACATGCGATGTGGGAATAAATTTTCCTCAAGGCCTGCCAGAACGACCAACGGAAACTCAAGCCCCTTGGCAGAATGCAAGGTCATCATTTGCACGCTGTCCTCATAAGGGTCCGCTTGTGTGTCGCCGGCATCAAGCGCCGCACTGTCAAGGAACTGCTGGAGCGGCGATAGCGTGTCGTCCTCGGCCCTAAACGTCTTTGCCGCCGACACTAATTCTTCTAAGTTTTCGACGCGAGCCTGACCTCGCTCGCCTTTCTCGGCCTTATAAAAATCGATCAGACCCGTCCGATGAATGACGTGCTCCACCATCTCCTCGATCGGCAGTTCCAGTGTCTCGCTGTCGAGTTCATTAATCAAAGCAGCAAAGCCTGCGAGCGACGACCGGGCTCGTGTACTGAGCAAATTATTTTGCTGGGTAAGAACGATCGCCTGCCACATGGAAACACCTTGGTCACGCGCAATCGCGCGCAGGTCGTCGATGGTCTTACTGCCAATACCGCGCGTCGGTGTGTTAATCACACGCTCCAGTGCCGGGTCATCACCACGACCAATAACGAGACGCAAATACGCCAGTGCGTTTCGAATCTCTAGGCGTTCGTAAAATCGCTGGCCACCGTAAATCCGATAGGGGAGACCCCCACGTATCAGCGCCTCTTCAATGACTCGGGACTGTGCATTTGACCGGTACAAAATGGCACTCGACTTGCGCGTATTTCCCTCATCCGTCCACGCTTGGATTTGTTCCACAATAAAACGGGCTTCATCTTGCTCATTAAAACCCGCATACAGCCTAATGAGATCGCCGTCATCGCCATCGGTCCACAAGTCTTTCCCTAAGCGGCCGCCGTTATGGGAAATAACCCCATTAGCGGCGTCTAAAATAGTCTTGGTAGAACGGTAATTCTGCTCGAGACGAACCGTTTGTGTGTCTTTAAAGTCCTGAGTAAACCGCTGAATATTTTCAATTTTAGCGCCGCGCCAACCGTAAATGGATTGATCGTCATCACCGACAGCAACTATTGGGATCGCACTCCCCGCCAGCACCCGCAGCCAGGCGTACTGAATCGAGTTCGTGTCTTGGAATTCATCGACCAATAAAATATTAAATCGGCTTTGATAATGCGCCAGTGTCTCAGGGGACTTAAGCCAGAGCTCATGCGCCCGCAGCAAAAGCTCCGCAAAATCGACTAAACCGCCTCTCTGGCAAGCCTCTTCGTAAGACGCGTAAATTTTGACCATAGTCTTGGTGTAAAGATCGCCGAGCGGGGGATCAATATGACCGGCTCTGAGTCCCTCATCCTTTTGCCCGTTAATAAACCACTGCGCCTGTCGGGGTGGCCACTTTGCATCGTCAAGACCAAGCTCACGGCAAACGCGCTTAACGAGCCGTAGCTGGTCATCACTGTCCAAAATCTGAAAGTTCTGGGGCAGTCCCGCTTCGGCCCAGTGCGTTTGTAGCAGCCGATGTGCCAAACCGTGGAAAGTACCGATCCATAGACCCTGAGTCGGCCGTCCGAGCATCTCTTCGATACGACCCCGCATCTCACGCGCAGCTTTGTTGGTAAACGTCACTGCCATCACCGAATAAGGCGAGAGCCCTTCTGCGCGAATCAGCCATGCAATTCGGTGGACAAGCACGCGGGTTTTACCCGACCCCGCGCCGGCAAGTACCAGCTGATTGCCTTGTTCCGCAGCCACCGCTGAGCGCTGCGCCTCATTCAAACCATCGAGAATATCTGAAACATCCATCCACACAGTGTACTCGAAAGCGCCATTTGAGACGGCATGTAAGGCATTTTTAACGCGTCTTTCTGATACTCTATCGTGGGGTAAAGGAGGTCAGAGCATGGACGATAAAGAAGACGATAAAAAACGTGTACTCACGCCACCGGCCGATTGGTCGGAAGGCCTCAAACCAAAGGCCTCGAGCGACAACGAAGACGACATTGATGAAAGCACTGATTGGCTCGAGGACGACGACTTCGAAGTGCCACCTGCGAGCGAGACTACCGCGGAGCCCGCGATACTAGAGACAGCAGACAATGAGGCGCCGTCGGCGTCGGAAGCACTGCTAACGGACCATAGTAAGACCGAGTCTCAGCCTTCAAGCGGCAACACCAAGGTGGCTTGGGCGATCGCGGTGATTGGACTGATTACCGCCGTGGGTATGGGCGGTCTTTGGGTGGATACGCGCAGCACCGCGGATGTCGAGATCGCAGCGCTAAAAGACACCGTTCGCTCACTCAAGCGCGCTGAAAATAAGAAAGCCGAACCGGATGCTCAGTTAGCGTCAGACTACGCGGCACTGACGACACAAAACCGTAATCTCCAAGAACAATACAATGTGCTTGTGCGTGAAAACGAGTCTCTAAAAGAAAGAGAAGCGCAACGCGCCGCCGATGCTATAGAAAAAATGCAACGCTCAAAAGCCCCTGAAAAGCCCGCTGCAGCAACAGCGCCACCGCAAAGTGGTGGTCGTTGGTTTGTCAATTTAGAGAGCCATACCTCACGTGCTGTCGCTGCCGACAGAGTAGACTTACTGAGAAAGCAGCTCAAGCCGGTTAATGTTTCAGTCGCGCAAGCCGAAGTGAATGGACGGCAGTATTTTAGAATACGAGCGGCAGGCTTCGAATCTAAACGCGATGCCGCACAAGCGTCAGATTGGATGTCTTTACAGCTCAGTGCTGGGCCGTATTGGATTGGAAAAGCGCCGGCGGACGCCCAACGGTCTCAGGCAACTCCCACACCTGCGCCTCGTGTTCAGGACATCAAGGAGCCTGTCACAGCTAAAGCGAAAACACCGATTCGCTTGCAATCACTCCCGATGCAGGAAAATTGGTTTGTCTTCGTAGACACCTATGACCAAGGCAGTCGTGCAGACGCCGTTATTGCCGAACTCAATACTCAGGGACTCGACGCTAAAGTAGCGGTGGAGTCGCGGTCTGGAGAGCTCTTTTACCGTGTTCAAGTCGTCGGTATTGGCAGTCGCGCAGACGGTGAATCCATTGTCACACAGCTCAAAGACGGCCAGTTTAAGAACGCTAAGCTCAAAAGGAGCATCAACTAAAACCCTGTGATGTGTGGCATCGGCAGATGCTCCAACATCAACTGCGTTTTGTCCCAGAGCTCGCCCACACCCAAAGAAATCCACAAAATGACGACCAAAGTGACGCCATGCACCATTTTGCGGCGCCGCTCGGAAATCTTTAAGCGCGCCATAACGTGCCCGGCAGGCTCAGCGAAAACCAATGCAGCGATGACAGTAATTCCCCAGCCTAGGTAAGGGTCGTTGCCCCAAAACGTCTGCACAAAACCGGCATAAAACAATATTCCCGCGACAATGATCGTAAAAAGGTGAGGCATTTATTTTTCCTAAGGTGCACCCAGCACACGCACCACGCTATAACCAGTCATCGAGCGGTGCAGTCAGCGCAGACTGCCTATCGCCAGTATTGACCACCCCGATAGGCTCTACGAGCAGTAGTTTCGCTTCGGTGTCGGCGCGAGGACGATGCAAACAACCCTTCGGTACGACGACCATTTCCCCTGCATTGAGCGTGACGGAGCCTTCCTTAAAGTCGATGACCAGCGAGCCCTCAAGCACGATAAACGTCTCATCAGTATCAGTATGCTCGTGCCAGACAAACTCGCCCTGAAGGCGCACGAGCTTAAACTGATAGTCATTCATTTGAGCAATGATTTTGGGGGCCCATTGGTCATTAAAAACTGCGAACTTTTCAGTGAAGTTAACGGGTAGGGGAATCTGGCGATTCATAACTGGTCTCCGGTCTCGCGTGAGCGCTTAATTTGCTGGTTCCAAGTTGACTTTGCCAGCGCATAAACCGCTTTATCGTCTGACGCGTTGTGACTAAAGATGGCACCGAGCTTGGTCACTGCCGCAATTGATCGACTGTTCGCTGGACCAATATCAAAAAAAACCGTATCGAAATAGTTAAAACTCAGCGCCAAGAGGGCGCCTTTAATCTCGGCATTCGCACCCGTGCCCCATAAGGACCTCGCGAGGAACGTAAAACCAATACGAATGCTCGCGGTCTCGGCGTCGAGCCCATAAAACCGTGTGGACCCAACAACGCGTTGCGATGATTTTTCGAGAACCGAGTAGCAACCCAAGGTGTTAAGCAATCCACCGTCGAAGAAAAGAGCAAACTTGCCGCGCTGCCATCGGTCTCGCTCAGGGTGCTGCGCCCACACAAGCGGGTCTGCGGCAATGGCGTATAACGATTCGAAATCGTCTTTCGTGGTTGGCAAGAGTAGGAAGTGCGACGTCTCGATCGGGGCCTTGAACACGCCGGTTTTCAATGTCGTACCGCTCTCAACAACCCAGGGGGCTACGCATCATGCAGCTCAGCAATGAGTGCGTTGGCCTCCGCTCTAATTGCAGTCGCGTCAGGACCAATAAGCGTTATGTGGCCCAACTTTCTACCCCGTCGGAACCCTTTACCGTAGGTTTGAATCAGGGTGCGAATGGGCCCTTCGGGCATTCGGCGCGGTAATGCATCGCCCAACAGATTGACCATGGCCGCGGCCTCGGTAAAGACCGGATTCCTCACAGCCTCACCCATGACGCAGCCGACATGTTGCGTAAACTGGTCAGCGCCCAAGGCCCCTATGGTCCAATGGCCGGTGTTGTGAACGCGCGGTGCAATCTCATTAACGATCAATCGTCCCTCGGTGACGAAGAACTCCACCGCCAAGACACCCACATAGTTCATTGCCTCCACCAGGCGATTGGCGTAATCAATGGCTTGTTCAGCCATCTCTGGCGCGATGCCCGACGGGACATAGCTGCCTATCAAAATACCGTCACGCATCGCGTTTTCAGTCATGGGATAGCACGCGGTGCAACCGTTTTGATCGCGGCCAATGACAATGGCGTACTTGGTCTCGATGGCGATCTCCGCTTCAGCAATGACGGGGTAGGCGTCACCCGGAATCGTATTCAGCGACTGGCTGTTAACGCGCCACTGACCGCCACCATCATAGCCCCCCAACGTGCGTTTACAGCGCATATGCGCACTGGGTAACGCGGCAAGGGCATGGTCCAACTCGCCCGGTGTTTCAACCAAGCGCCAGGGTGACGTAGGAATATTGAGTTGATCGAGCAGCGCTTTTTGCGTGTCACGCTCGCGCAATACCACTAAAGCCTCGTAATTCGGTGCAAGTCCAATCTCGGCTGCACGCCTCAGCATTTCATCGGGCAGACTCTCACGCTCAACGGTAATCGCATGGCACTCAGCCAGGAACACATCTAATTGATCAGGAAAGTAAATCGACCCCAAGCCTTCAACCACTGGGGTCTCGTCGACACACAGGTAGGCCACACTGTAGCCGAGCCTGTTTGCGGCCTCGCCCAACATTTGGCTCAACTGACCACAGCCGATGATGCCTAAACGACCTTTTGACATAACCGCTCTACCGCTCAATCAACAGGATTAATCGGCACACTCGCAGACTGTGCCTCTCGATAGCGATCGAGCGCATCACGAATGACAGCATCGTCATTTGCCAGCATCGCCGCGGCGAATAAAGCGGCATTAACGGCTCCAGGCTTGCCAACCGCAAACGTAGCAACCGGAACACCTTTGGGCATCTGCACGATCGACATGAGTGCGTCGATTCCGTTGAGCACCGTCGCGTCAACCGGGACACCGAGCACCGGTACCGGCGTCATTGCAGCCGCCATGCCAGGCAAATGTGCCGCCCCGCCCGCGCCCGCAATGATGGCTTGAAGACCACGCTCACGCGCTGATCGCGCATAGTCATAAAGACGATCGGGGGTGCGATGTGCGGAGACAACCTTGGTTTCATAAGACACGCCCAACGTGTCAAAAATGAGCGCGGCGTTCTCCATCACGCCCCAGTCGGAACGTGAACCCATGATGATACCGACGGCAGGTTCAGCCATTAGTTTCTCACTCAGCGCCACTTAACGGGCACTTGAAAATGGAAACGGGCGAGTATACCTGAGAAAAACAGCCGGTACAGGGCGAAGTCCAATTTAGCAAAGGTGCCACAGCCCCCAACGAATCAGCTCAAGGTCGCTACAAATACCGATCGCGTAAGCACGTCCTTCGCGTCAGCGTTCATGTTTTCAGATCACACAATCGACGTTTGGTTGTGCTCGCTGACCAACACGTCCATGGCAGGGCATTCGGCATTCGGCATTCGGCTACGGGAATACGCCCTGTGCGACGCGCCTTAAATTCTTTACGCCTTTGACCCATTCACGGGATACGGATTGCTCGTGAGAGATCACCTGTTTATCCAGACCCGGATCTATGGGATCTATTGTCTTAGTTTCTTTGTTATACACTTTTGTACGACCTTCCTGCTTCGCGGCGGCAACGTGATCATACTTTTCGTTGATCCAATCCATAATCTCCCGGCGCGACTGACCGTTTAGTTTTTGGATCAAAATGTTGTATCTCTTGTGAAGATGGATATAGGGCGTCTTAACGCCAGATAACTTGAAACGGTCGATACGTTTATCAACGCCAAACTCCAAAAGATGGGGTTTTAATACCATATCAACTTCGCGGCCCACCTGAGATCGGTATCGATTTTTCGGAACCTTGATGTACACATGGTCGTTACTAAAGGACTCGGCCTCAAAATCTAATGCATTCAAGACGCCTATTTCTTCTTCCAGAAACAAGTGTCGGTGCGGAGTCACACCTAACGACCAACCTTCTTTTCCACGAACCGCACCTCTACCAAAGAACCAGTCATTAAACTTCGTATAAAGCAGGTGATCTATGTCCCAGCCCTCGTAGAAGTCCCGGTTGATCACTATTGGAACTCCGTCAACTTCAATGCCCTTCTGTTCGCACTCCAATGCGACTCGCAAGTAGGTGCCCCACAACCTGATCATCTGAATCGGTGCGGTTAGTGTTTGGCTTGAAGACCCGCGGACGTTGCCGGACACCTCAAAACGGTCATACCGAACCTCCGTCATGACCTCGTGGGATTGCTCGACAGAGGACCCATCTGCCAGTACCACCTGCCGCATTTGGGTCTGGGTCGTCTTTCGCGGAACCACAACCTTGCACCTTTCCAACATCGCGAAATCTCTTAAAGTCTCTTGAGGCTCATCGTATCACGAAACACTTATTGTTATTTATATGGATAAATAAGTGTATTTACTTGACGTGACGGCAAACGAATGCACGATGACGCTTGATACATAACTACCTGCCATACTCCAACTTGCGAGGTGCGTGCGTTATTTAGAGCGCCCAAAAATACAAAACATTTGATATATTCAAATAATTAATTAAGTGTTTCGTTTTTAATAAGGGTGTCTATTGGCCGAGAGTTTACTGTAAGAAGAAAACACAACAGATTAATCGCTTTGTGAGAAACCCTAAATCGGTGATCGCCGCTTGAAGAATTGACCACGCTCGCTCGAAGAACCATCTCATTGATCAAAGATCACAATATGCTGCGCTCAGGAACTTCAAAGCGCCTCTGAAGTTCACGATTTTGCTATCGCTTGAGAAATGAATCGTGGCGGTAAAGCCAGGCATTTAATACTTCCGCTTAACCGAAACACTTAACTTAAATTATTTTTTAAAAAAATGTTTCAATACAGGTGCGTAAGTGGACAAAAACGACGGCGCGAACAACGAGTGCGTAAAGCCTACACCACCGTTATTGCGTAGATTTGTTTGTTGCATTATTCCTCTTTGTATTCCTGCTCGAGGATTCCTTTTTCTTTTAAAGTTTTGGTTAATTTTTCGAGGCGGACAAATGCTATCAGTCCAAAAATAAATCCCAGTATTCCCATTGCTTCCATGTTTAATCTCTTCTATCGCCACACGTAACGCTATTCCACTGTAACCGACTTGGCGAGGTTACGCGGCTTATCCACATCAGTGCCCTTAGCAACCGCAACATGGTAGGAGAGCAACTGAAGTACCACTGTATACACGATAGGCCCTGCAAGCTCTGACACTGAGGGAACGTCGATAACCGTGACGCCTGGTCCACTTTCAAACCCGACGGCCTGGTCAGCGAAGACGAACAGCTGGCCACCGCGTGCACGAACTTCTTCAAGGTTCGAACGGAGCTTATCCAAAAGCTCGTCGTTCGGTGCGACAGCCACAAT
>Ga0209632_10002750_pt1 | contig 16709 bp, 16 predicted proteins | sample COG_10_FD_184754 | JGI IMG/M metagenome (GOLD analysis project Ga0209632, IMG submission 184754) | Pelagic Microbial community sample from North Sea - COGITO 998_met_10 (SPAdes) (version 2) | ecosystem: Environmental > Aquatic > Marine > Neritic zone/Coastal water | place: Helgoland, sampling... | reverse complement strand
TATAATATCAATTTATTAAATTTAAAGTATGAATAATTACTCAAATTTAGCTCTATCTAAAAGTAAAGGTCGTATTTTTAAAGAAGCTAATTCACTTTATAGAACACCATTTCAAAGGGATCGTGATCGAATAATACACAGTGCTTCATTTAGACGATTAAAACATAAAACTCAAGTTTTTGTAAATACAGAAGGGGATCACTTTAGAACTAGAATTACTCATTCAATTGAGGTTGCACAAATTGCAAGATCAATAGCTAAACATTTAGGTTTAAACGATGATCTAGCTGAAACCTTAAGTTTAGCTCATGACCTAGGCCATACACCTTTTGGGCATGCTGGAGAAGATGCTCTTAATGAATGTATGGTTAACTTTGGTGGCTTTGACCACAATCTTCAAACTTTAAGAATAATTATGTTTCTTGAACATAAATACCTTAAATTCAAAGGTCTTAACCTCACATTGGAAACTTTAGACGGATTATTAAAACACAATGGTCCAGCTGTTGATCTTTCTACGGTTAATAGATTAATTGGATTAAAAAGTTTTAGAAATAAAATAAATTTTGCTAGTTTTGGTTCATTAGAGGCTCAAATTTCAGCAATCTCAGATGATATTGCTTATAACAATCATGATATACAAGATGGAATTAGAGCAAAAATGTTTAATTTGAATGACTTGATTGAAATTAATTTTTTTAAAGATATTTATAAATCTCACAAGAAAAATATTAAAAATAACAATAAAGATATTTTAATTTATCAAATAATAAGAGATTCAATTGATTTAATGGTTAAAGATTTGATTAAGAATACTAAATATAATTTAAAGTTTAATAAAATAAGATCATTAAAAGATGTTTATAAATCACAAAATTCAATAGTTTGTTTTTCTAATAAATTTTTAAACATTGAAAAAGAAATTAGATATTTTCTAAGAAGTAAAATGTATAATAATAAAAAAGTATTATTAAAAAACAATAATGGAAAAAAAATTGTTAAAAATCTTTTTAATAAAATTAAAAAAAAACCAAAAAAATATATATCCACTGATCAATTGATGAACGATGAAAATAGAGCCATAGCAGATTTTATTTCAGGTATGACTGATAGATATGCAATAAATTTACACAAAGGTATTAATACGTGAATATATTTGACCTTTATTTAAATAGAATAATTATTTTAATTAAAAAATTAAATAATGAAGGATTGCTTGAACTACCTACAGTTTTAGATGGCATTAATGTAGACATACCACCTTCAAATTTTGATTGTGATATATCCACAAATGTCGCTATGGTGATATCAAAAGCTAATAGAAGATCACCTATTGATATTGCTAATGTTTTGGTGGATTTTATAAAAAATAATGATGATGAAATAGAAAAAATTTCTGTAGCTAAACCTGGATTTATTAATATTAAATTTAAATCAATATATTGGAATAATTTTATTAAAAATGTAAATCAAAATCATATGGATTTTGGTGTTAATATTAAAGAAAAAAAACAAAAATACCTTATAGAGTTTGTTTCAGCTAACCCAACTGGCCCTTTACATGTAGGTCATTGTAGGGGTGCAATTTTAGGCGACGTCATCTCTAATATATTAATTTTTAATAAGCATGATGTCTCAAAAGAATATTATGTAAATGATTACGGTAATCAAATTATTAATTTTACTAAATCTGTCTATTATAGAGTTAGAGAAATTCTTAATAAAGAAAAGTTTCCTGTAGAAAATTCAGACCTTTATCCAGGTGATTATCTAATAGATATTGCCAAAAATATTATTGCTACAAACAAAAATTTAAAATTTGAGAAATTTGAAGTTATTTCTAAAGAATTGACATTATTATCTGTAGCAGAATCTTTAAAATTAATTAAAACTAATCTAGCTAACTTAGGAATAGTTCATGATAAATTTATTAGTGAAACTCAAATTGTCTTAAACAATGAAGTAGAGAAGGTAATTGAAAACTTGAAAGAAAAAAAATTAGTTTACCTTGGTAAAATTAAAGCTCCAAAAAGTGAGAAAGGTGAAAATTGGATCGAGCGCCAACAGCTTTTGTTTAAATCTACTGATTTTGGTGATGATAAAGATAGAGCATTACAAAAATCTGATAAATCCTGGACTTACTTTGCTAGTGATGTTGCATATCACAATAATAAATTAAATAGAGGCTACGACACTCTTATAAATATTCTTGGTGCGGATCATGCAGGCTACATAAAAAGAATTACCTCTGTTGTGGATGCTCTTTCAGAAAATAAGAATAAATTATTATGTAAAGTAAGTCAGTTAGTTAAATTAATTAAAGACGGAAAACCTTTTAAGATGTCTAAAAGAAAAGGAGATTACATAACTGTAGAAGATCTAATTTCAGAAGTTGGAAAAGATGCAACAAGATTTATTATGCTAAATAGAAGTAGTGACGTTGAGTTAGATTTTGATTTTGCAAAAGTTAAAGAAAAATCCAAAGATAATCCTCTTTATTATGTGCAGTATTGTTTTGCTAGAATCTCATCAGTTTTCAGTCATGTTGATTTAGATATTGATAAGAACCTAGATATTAAAAAATATGACTTTATTTATTCAGAGGATGAAATAAAAATTTTAAAAAAAATTGCTGAATGGCCTAAATGTATTGAGGCTGCAAGTTTAAGGTTAGAACCTCACAGGATACCTGTTTATCTTTATGAACTTTCATCAGAATTTCATTCTTATTGGAATATGGGTAAAGACGATCCAAATAAAAGATTTATAAACAATAAAAAGGTTATACCTGACCATAAGTTAGTTTTTTTAAAAGTTATATCTAATGTTATTAAGTCAGGTATGAATATAGTTGGTGTTCAAACCCCAAAGAAAATGTAATGATCAAAGAATTAAAATATTTATTTTTTTTATTTATTATAACTTTATTTTTTTTTCTTTCTTTTAAATACTATTTTTCTGAAATTAATAAAAAAAATTCATACAGATCTTTTAAATTAATTGATGATAAAATTTCTAATTATTCACAGATTTTAATTATACTTAAGAACGATACAAATGATATTGTAGAATATGTTGGAAAAAATATTGATAAAAACAAAAAAAATTATAATTTTTGGAAATTAATCGATAACAATGAATAATAGAAGATGTTTTATTACTGGTATTAAATCTACAATCCTATCTTCTAAAGAAAAAAATTTTATTAAAAAATATAAACCATGGGGAATAATATTATTTTCAAGAAATATTAAATCTTTAAGACAGGCAAAAAAACTAACAGAACAAATAAAAAACATATTTAAAGATAAAAATTATCCTATTTTGATCGATCAAGAAGGTGGTCGTGTCAACAGATTAAAAAAAATTTTTAATTCTGAACCATTGACTGGTGAATTTTTTGGTAAACTTTATTCAAATGATAAAAAAAAGTTTTTTCATTATTATAAAATTTTTATAAATCAAACATCTTTTTTATTAAAATCTATAGGTGTGAATATTAATACTCTCCCAGTCTTAGACGTTAGAACAAAAGGTTCTAGTTCGGTAATAGGTGACAGATCTTTTTCAAAAGACCCAAAAATTGTATCTAAAATTGGTGATATATGTATAAGACTGTTTCACTCAAAAAAAATAGGTACTGTAATTAAGCATATACCTGGACATGGATTAGCTAAAGTAGATAGTCATAAATTAACACCTACTATTAAAAAAAAATTAAATTATTTGAAGACAAATCATTTTTTAACTTTTAAAAAAAAGAATAGTTTTTTTGCTATGACGGCACATATTATCTATACAAATATAGATAAGACCAACACAGCAACACACTCAAAAAAAATAATTAAATTAATTAGAAATAACATTAAATTTAAAAACCTTATTATGTCAGATGACATATCCATGAAAAGTCTAAATGGCTCGATTAAAGAAAATACCATTAGAGCGTTTGAGGCTGGATGTGACCTAGTTCTTCATTGTAATGCCAACTTCAAAGAAATGAATGATGTGGCCATTCATTCGCCTAAAATAAATAAGTTCATAATTAAAAAAACATCACAATTTTATAGAATTTTAAGTTAATATTTATAATGACTATTATTGATTCTAATAATTTTAATGTTGACCTTGAAAACTATCAAGGACCCTTAGATATTTTACTAGATTTAGCTAAAACTCAAAAGGTTGATCTTGAAAATATCTCCATAACATTATTAGCAGATCAATTTCATATTTATATTACAAATGAAAAAAATCTAAATTTAGAAGTTGCTTCAGAATATTTACTAATGGCTACGTGGTTAACCTATTTAAAATCTAAACTTTTATTGCCAGGAAATCTTGAAGAAGAATTTAAAGTTTTAGAAGTCGCAGAAAAATTAAAATTACAGTTAAAAAAGTTAGAGCTAATAAGGTTACTTTCAGATCAAATGTTGAAAAGAAAAAGACTTGGTAGAGATATTCGTTTAAGAGGAATTAAAGGGAGTATCAAATCTATTTATAGTACTGAGTATAAATTGAATCTTTACGAGTTATTAAAAGCTTATTCTGGAATCGTAATGACAAAAGATTTCCAAAAAATGAATATTCCAAAATTACCAGTATTTACTACAGAAGATGGTATCAAATGTATTAGAGAATTTTTTGGTAAATTAATTGATTGGAAAAATATTGATGATTTAATTCCTCAACAATTTAAAAATGGTAAAAATTACAAAAAAACAGGTAAAGCTGGAATCTTTTCTGGATCTCTCGAACTTGTTAAAGAAGGAAACCTAACAATAAAACAAGAAAATTTATTTGATAAAATTTATATTAGGGAAATTAAATGAAAAAAAAAAATAAAGATTTAGATAACAATATAGTTAAATTTCCTAAAAAATTAAATGATGGTGAAAGAGAAATTGAGGCTATTATATTTGCAGCTTTAGAGCCACTTGACGTTGATACAATAGAGTCTAAAATTTCAAAGAAAGTTGATGTATTAAAAATACTAAAAAAACTTCAAACAGAATACTCAACTAGAGGTATTAATCTTGTTTGTATTTCTAATAGATGGTCATTTAGAACTTCTGAAACATTGTCAAACTTGATGTCACAAGAAAAAACTGTTGAAAAAAAATTATCAAGAGCTGCGATTGAAACACTAGCTATTATTGTTTATCATCAACCAGTGACAAGAGCAGAAATTGAAGAAATTAGAGGTGTTGCTTTTGGAACTAACACCTTAGACTTATTGATGGAGCTTAATTGGGTTAAACCACAAGGGCGTAAAGAGGTACCTGGAAAACCTATTCAGTACGGAACAACTAATGACTTTTTAAGCCACTTTAGTTTACAAAAATTGTCTGATTTACCCACAGTTGATGAGCTTGGATCTGCAGGTTTAATTGATAGTAGCAATATAGATAACTCAATATTTGGTACAGGTAAATTTTATAAAGAAAAACAAGATGAAAAGAAAGAAGATATCTATGAAAATATAGATGAAATGCTAGGTGGAACACTTAGCCCTGAGGAAGAAAAATAAAAAGTTACTTTTATTAATTTACTAAACAGGCTATATTACGGTATGGGAAATTTTGGTTTTGGACAAATTGCAATCGTTGTTGTTCTTGTTGTCTTACTTTTTGGTAGAGGAAAAATCTCCAGTTTAATGGGTGATGTTGCAAAAGGTATAAAGAGTTTTAAAAAAGGAATGGCAACTGATCTTCCTAATGAAAATGAAGAGACTAAAAATATTTCCGAAAATAATCAAGATACAAAAGACAAAGAATAGATCAAATGCCCACTATTGGTTGGTTTGAGATATTAATAGTAGTTGCTGTTGCTATAGTTGTCATTGGACCTAAAGATTTTCCATTCATGCTTAGAAAAGCTGGATCTTGGATTGGAACAATAAAAAAATATATTAGCAATGTACAAAATGAAGTAGCAGATCTTGACTTAGACAATATTAATCCTGAAAAACCAAAAATTAAAGATAAAGATAAAGATAATGACAAAACCTGACAATGATGGTGGCTTCATTAGTCACCTTGCTGAGTTGAGAAAAAGACTGATACAGTCATTTGTCTTTTTGATTATTTTTTTCATTGGATGTTATTTTTTTGCCGAACATTTGTATGGCTTTCTAGTTGAACCATATGCTAAAGCAGTTAAAGATGATGGTTCTGAAAGAAGGTTAATTTTTACAGCTTTACAAGAAACTTTTTTAACTTACTTAAAGGTATCTTTTTTTGCAGCATTTTTTGTTACATGTCCATTTATTCTAACACAAATATGGAAATTTATTGCACCAGGGCTTTATAAACATGAAAAAATAGCAATAGTTCCGTATTTAATATTAACACCAATTTTATTTCTTCTAGGTGGTATGCTTGTTTATTATTTAATTATGCCATTAGCGATTAAATTTTTTCTATCATTTGAAAGTAGCGGTTTAACAACCGGTTTACCAATTCAACTAGAAGCAAAAGTTAATGAATACTTATCATTAGTAATGAAGCTAATTTTTGCTTTTGGGATTAGCTTTCAACTCCCTGTAGTCCTTAGTTTATTAGCTAGAGTTGGTTTAGTTGATTCAAAATTTTTAAAAGAGAGAAGAAAGTATGTTGTAGTTATAATTTTCACTGTTGCTGCTTTATTAACACCTCCAGATCCCATAACTCAAATAGGATTAGCAATACCATTATTAATTTTATATGAATTATCTATAATTTCAGTAAATATTATTGAAAAAAAGAATAGAAAAAATGCATAACATAAAAGAAATTAGAAATGATATTGAAGCATTTAAAGAAGCTTTAAATAAAAGACACTTGGATATAGATGTGGATAAAATTTTATCTTTAGATGAAAGTAATAGAAAATATATCCAACAAAGAGAATTACTTGAAAAAGAAAAAAAAAATATTTCAAAATCAAAAGATAAAACACTATTTGAAAAATCTAAAAACATTTCTATTGAGATTGAAAAAATTAATAACCTACAGGCAGTTGTTAGGGAACAATTAGAAGCTATTTTGTCATCAATTCCAAATATTCCTTATTCAGATGTGCCTATTGGTATAGATGAAAACTCAAATATAGAAATTTCAAAATCTGGAACAATTCCTAACTTTACTTTTAAACCTAAGTCCCATTATGAATTAGGTGAGAATTTAGAAATGTTAGATTTTGATCTAGCAACAAAAACAACAGGTTCTAGATTTGTTTTTGTAAAAGATAAATTAGCTTTATTGGAAAGAGCTCTCTCTAATTTTATGCTCGACACTCATATTAATATTAATGGTTATAAGGAAATTTCACCCCCTTTAATTGCTTCAGATTCTACTATGTTTGGTACGGGTCAATTACCAAAGTTTGATAATGATCAATTTGAACTAAAGCTAGATGAATCGAATGATAGAAAATTTTTAATTCCTACAGCTGAAGTAATTTTAACTAATATGGTTAAAGATAAAATTATTGATAAAAAAAACCTTCCTATGAGAATGGTTGCCTCAACTCCTTGTTTTAGAAAGGAAGCTGGTAGCTATGGAAAAGATACAAAAGGAATGATCAGACAGCATCAATTTTACAAAGTTGAAATGGTAAGCATAGTAGAAGCTGATAAATGTTTACCTGAACTTGATAGAATGACCGATTGTGCGACTAAAATATTAGATTTCCTAAAACTTCCATATAGAAAAATTATTTTATGTACTGGAGACATGGGGTTTAGTGCTGAAAAAACTTTTGATATTGAGGTTTGGCTTCCATCAGAGGATAAATATAGGGAAATTTCAAGCTGTTCTTCATGTGGCTCATTTCAAGCAAGAAGAATGATGGCTAGATATAAAAATGATAATAAAGAAACAATTTTTGCAGGCACATTGAATGGCAGTGGATTAGCTGTAGGTAGAACTATGGTTGCTATATTGGAAAACTATCAACAAGAAGATGGTTCGATTATTGTCCCTGAAGTTTTAAAGCCCTACATGAATAATATTGACATAATCTCCAAGATTTAAAGTTGTTTTAATTAGTTAGATGTTGTAAGTATTCTCATCAATTAAGGAGAAACATGGATCAACAAACATTTTCGTCAATTTTACCGTTAATTTTAATTTTTATTATTTTTTACTTTTTTTTAATAAGACCTCAACAAAAGAAAGTCAAAGAGCATAAAACTATGGTAGAAAACTTATCAAGAGGTGACAAGGTAATAACTTCTGCTGGTATTATTGGAACAATTGAAAGAATCATTGAAAATGATAAAGTTGAAGTACTAATTGCCGACAACGTAAAAGTTGAAATTATCAAATCTACAGGCATTCAAGGATTGCTAAATCCACCAGTAGCACCAGCACCCGTAGTTAAAAAGTAACATTAAACTAAAGTGTTACACTTTTCTAAATTAAGAATTACTTTAGTTTCTTTGGTAACACTTATCTTTATTTTTATTGCTTCTTCAAACTTTCAAGAAGCTGAGAAAAGCCTTATTTCAAAAAAGATAAATTTAGGTTTAGATTTACAAGGTGGCTCTTATTTATTACTTGAAATTGATAATGGTCCTGTTGAAATACAAAAATTGCAAAACACAATTATTGTGATTAGAAATTTTCTTAAAAATAAGAAAATAAATTATAAAGATTTAAGAATAGAGGATAATAAAATTGTATTTAAAATATCTGAAACTAATTTAGATTTAGTTGAAACTTTTTTTCTAGATAAAGAAAGTGAAATTAACCCATATTATAATCAATATAAATCTCATCAGTTTGATGTAGAAATAAATGATGGTGAATTCATATTAACATTATCTAAGTATGGTCTTATTGAAATAAAAACATCTTCTCAAGATCAAGCACTAGAAATAGTTAGAAGAAGAGTTGATGAAGTAGGTACGAATGAACCAAATATACTAAAAAGAGGCAACAACAGAATACTTGTTGAACTACCTGGATTAGATGACCCGATGAGAATAAAATCTCTTCTAGGGAAAACTGCAAATTTATCATTTAGGTTCGTTACTCAAAATGATAATGATACTTTTGGTACTGAAATACTTCAATTCGAAGACGGCTCTTCTGAAGCCATGGTTAGTAAAAGAATAATCTTAAACGGTGAAAATTTGTTAGACGCTCAACCACAAATTAACAATCAAACAAATGAAACAGTAGTTTCATTCACTCTTGATAGAGTTGGTGCTAAAAGATTTGGTAAAGCTACAAGCACAGGTATTGGAAAACAATTGGCAATAGTTTTGGATGGAAAAATCGTTAGTGCTCCAGTTATTAGAGACACAATAGCCAGTGGAAATGGTCAAATTAGTGGTAATTTTACTTTTCAATCAGCTACAGATTTGGCTTTACTGTTAAGATCAGGTGCTCTTCCGGCACCATTAAATATTATTGAGGAAAGAACGGTAGGACCTGACCTTGGTAAAGATTCAATTAAGGCTGGAGTTATTGCTCTAATGATTGGTTTTTTGTTAGTTATACTTTTTATGTTTTTCAAATATAAAATATTTGGTTTGATTGCGAATATAACATTGTTAGTTAATTTATTTTTCTTAGTGGGTATATTAACATTATTTGAAGCAACTTTAACACTTCCTGGTATTGCGGGGATTATTTTAACAGTTGGTATGGCTGTTGATGCAAATGTATTAATTTTTGAGAGAATTAAAGAAGAATGTAAAAAAGAAAAAAATAATATCATAGCGTTTGATACTGGTTATATTAAATCAAAAACAGCCATCATTGATGCAAACATAACCACATTAATTGCAGCAGTTATTCTATTTTTTATGGGATCTGGTCCTGTTAAAGGTTTTTCCGTTACTTTAGCTGTCGGAATTTTTACCACACTTTTTTCAGTATATTTTATAGCTAGAATGCTTACTGGTCTTTATGTAGTTAGAAATAAAGAGAAAGATAAATTAATATAAATGATTAATTTTAATAAATTTTATAGATCATTCAACTTAATTTCATTAGGTCTAGTTGTAATATCTATTCTATTGTTATTTTTTAAAGGACTTAACTTTGGTGTTGATTTTAAAGGAGGAACTCTAATTGAATTGAGAGCTAATGATAATAGTATTAATGTTACATCTTTAAGACAATCTTTTAATAAAATGAATATAGGTGATTTTAATGTTAAAAAATTTGGAAATGAAAATGACTTTTTAATTAAAATTGAAAAAAAAGATACGAGCGCTAAAGCTATTGAGATTATAAAGAAAGATTTAGTATCTTCAATCGGTAGTTCTTTTACTTTTAGAAGAGTTGAAAATGTTGGTCCAAAAGTAAGCTCCGAGTTATTGAAATCTGGAATTATTGCTATAGCATTATCACTAGCAGCAATGTTATTTTATATATGGGTAAGATTTGAATGGCAATTTAGTTTAGGTGCTATTTTAGCTTTATTTCATGATGTTATTATAACATTAGGTTTTTTCTCACTGTTCAATTTAGAAATAAACTTATCCATAGTTGCTGCTGTTTTAACAATAGTTGGTTATTCAATGAACGATACGGTTGTTATTTATGACAGAGTTAGGGAAAATTTAAAAAAGTTTTCTGATATCAAGATTTATGAACTTACAAATATCTCAATCAACGAAACTCTTTCTAGAACTATAATTACGTCAGCCACAACATTGCTTGCTTTAGTTTCAATTTATTTGTTTGGTGGAGAAATATTAAAAGGTTTTTCTTTAGCCATGATAATGGGAGTTGTATTTGGAACTTATTCTTCAATTTATATTGCTAATCCTATACTTGTAAAACTTAGAGTTTCACAAAAAACAATCCTAAAAGAAGATACAGAGTAGATTTAATAAAGGTTTTGAGCTGCTACCATTGTAAGTAACATTGGTAGAGATAAAAGAGTATTTGTTCTTGAAAACAACATTGCTGTTCTTGCTGATTTAGCTTTAACATCAGGTTCACACTCAACAATGCCTAGTGCTCTTTTTTGATTTGGCCAAATTATAAACCAAACATTAAAAGCCATATATAAACCAAGCCACATTCCAATACCAATGGCTGTACTTTTTCCACCAGCACCTAAAGTCATAGCATCATGCAAATAACCACTTAAATGAGCTAAAATTAATCCTGATAGTACTGTTAATAAAGCTGCCCATCTAAAATAAAACAATGCAGCTGGAGCAATAACTTTACCTATAGCAGGTTTTTGTTCGTCAGGGATTTTTGACATATTTGGAATTTGTACAAAATTAAAATACCAAAGAAGACCAATCCACATGATAGCAACAATTACATGAGTTAATCTTGTTAACCACATCCAAAAATCAATACCAAAATCAAACCCACCATTTCCATAAAATAATCCTAGAAAAAGAATTAGAGCTAAAGCTAATGATGCATGAATTGTTTTTGATAGAGATGATAGTAAATTACTCATAATTAGAATCACTTATACACTAATTGTTTAAATCTTTAACTTCTTTTTAAATTTTTCTTCCAGCAGCGGTTTTAAAAATTCCCCAGTATAGCTACCTTTTATTTTGATAATATCCTCAGGTTTGCCCTCTGCGATAATATTTCCACCTTTGATACCACCTTCAGGGCCCATATCCACGATATAGTCAGCTGTTTTAATTACATCTAAGTTATGCTCAATAACAACTACCGTATTTCCCAATGCAACAAATGTGTGCAATATTTCTAATAGTTTTTTAATATCATGTTGATGAAGACCTGTAGTCGGTTCATCTAATATATACATAGTTCTTCCTGTAGATCTTTTTGATAGTTCCTTAGCTAATTTGATACGTTGAGCTTCACCTCCCGAAAGTGTTGTAGCTTGCTGTCCAATTTTTATATAACCAAGACCCACTTTCTTTAATGTTAATAATTTAGTTTTTATATTTGAAATATTTTCAAAATATTCACAACCTTCATCAACTGACATATTTAATACATCCGCTATACTTTTGTCTTTAAATTTTATTTCAAGAGTTTCTCTATTATACCTAGTTCCTTTGCATTCATCACATTGTATGTAAACATCAGGCAAGAAGTGCATTTCATATGTAATTACACCATCACCTTCACAAGCTTCACATCTTCCACCTTTAACATTAAATGAAAACCTTCCAGGTTTATATCCTCTTGTTTTTGATTCAGGTAGTGCTGTAAACCAATCTCTAATTGGGCCAAAAGCTCCTGTATAAGTTGCTGGATTTGATCTTGGTGTTCTTCCAATAGGTGATTGATCTATATCAATTATCTTGTCTATAAGCTCAACACCTTTATAACCTTTAAATGCTTTTGGAACCTTTCTAGCTTTATTATTCAAGGTCAAATTTAATGCATGATATAACGTTTGCAATATTAAAGTAGATTTACCACTACCAGAAACTCCAGTTATACAGGTAAAACTTCCAGTTGGAATTTTAAGATTAACATTCTTCAAATTGTTTCCACTTGCACCATTAATTTCTACAAACCGACCATTTTTTGCAAGTCTTCTAGTTCTTGGAATTTCTATAAATTTTTTATGTGATAAGTATTGACCTGTTATACTGTTTTTATTTTTAAGTATCTCTCTATAAGTACCTTGTGCAATAATCTCACCACCATTAGTACCAGCTTCTGGTCCTAAGTCTATTATATGATCTGCGTTCTCCATAGTTTCTGTATCATGCTCAACAACAATAACTGTGTTTCCTAAATCTCTAAGTCTTTTTAATGCATTAATTAATTTAACATTATCTTTTTGATGTAATCCTATAGAAGGTTCATCAAGAACGTATAATACTCCTGTTAATCCTGAGCCAATTTGTGAGGCAAGTCTAATTCTCTGTGCTTCACCTCCAGAAAGAGTTCCTGACTCTCTTGATAACGTTAAGTATTCAAGACCGACATTTAAAAGAAATGTTAATCTCTCGTTGATTTCTTTTAGAATATGTTCTGCTATCTTAAATTGTCTTTTATCAAGGTTTTGCTCCAAGCTCTTAAACCATTTAGCAGCATCTAAAATAGATTTTTTTGTTACATCACTTATATTTTGATTGTCAATTTTAACACATAAAGCTTCCTCTTTTAGTCTATTACCCTCACACCCTTCACATGCTGAGTCAGATTGATATTCAGCTATTGCTTCTCTTTTCCATTCGCTGTCTGACTCAAGAAATCTTCTTTCAAGATTGTTTATAACACCTTCAAAAGTTTTTTTATGAGAGTACTTTTCATACCCATCATCATAGACAAATTTTATTTCTTCTTCGTCTGAACCAAATAAAATTACATCTTTAAATTTTTTTGGTAATTTTTTCCATTTTTCATCTAAAGAAAACCCATAATGTTTAGCAATTGAGGCTAGGGTTTGAGCATAATATAATGTTGTGGATTTAGCCCATGGCTCTATAGCACCATCTGCTATACTTTTTTTTTCATCTGGAATTACTAAATTTGGATCTACATTTAATTTAATACCTATACCTTCACATTCAGCACATGCTCCATATGGACTATTAAAAGAAAAAAGTCTTGGTTCAATTTCTTCGATTGTAAAACCACTTTCTGGACACGCAAATTTTGTAGAGTAAATTAATTTTTCAATTTTTCTAAATTTTTGAGGTAATGTTTCATCTTCATATTCAACAAATACTAAACCATTTGATAAATTTACAGCTGTCTCAATACTCTCAGCCAATCGATTTCCAAGTTTTGAGTTTAAAACAATTCTATCAATTAGAACAGATATGTCGTGCTTGAGTTTTTTATCTAATTCAGGGGCTTTATCTATGTCATAAAGAATTTCATCAATTTTAATTTTTCTAAAGCCTCTTCTTTTATAACTTAAAATATCTTTTCTATATTCACCCTTACGACCTCGAACAACTGGTGCATAGATATAAATTGTAGATTTTTTGGGAAGTTTTTTTATTAAATCAACAATCTGTGTAATTGTTTGTGATGTTATTGGTTTACCGGTGAATGGCGAATATGGTACACCAGCTCTTGCATAGAGTACTCTCATGTAATCATAAATTTCTGTAACAGTGGCAACTGTTGATCTTGGGTTTTTTGATGTATTTTTTTGCTCTATAGCTATTGCTGGACTCAATCCCTCAATAAGATCAACATTAGGTTTTTTCATTTTATCTAAAAATTGACGGGCATAAGCAGACAAACTTTCAACATATCTTCTTTGTCCCTCAGCGTAGATAGTATCAAATGCTAATGAAGATTTTCCAGAACCAGAAAGCCCAGTAATTACAACAAATTGATCTTTTGGTATCTCTACTGAAATATTCTTCAAATTATGTTCTTTTGCGCCCTTGATAACTATCCTTTTGATCATAATTTTAGTTGCTTTAAATTAATAAAATTAATATTGAGTTTAAATTGTGATATAAAACTAAATAAATAAATAAACATATATAAAATATTATGGCTGGAAGTTTAAATAAAGTATTATTAATTGGACGTTTAGGCGCAGACCCTGAAATCAAACAAATGGTGAATGGTAAAAGTGTTGCAAGATTAAGTTTAGCAACTAGCCAATCATGGAAAGATAAAACAACTGGTGAAAAAAAAGAGAAAACAGAATGGCACCGTATAGTTGTATTTAATGATGGTTTAGTTAATGTAGTTCAACAATATTTAAAAAAAGGTGCTCAGATTTATGTTGAAGGTCAAATTACAACAAGAAAATGGAAAGATGAACAATCTGGCCAAGACAAATATTCAACTGAAATAGTAATTCAAGGATATAATTCCTCACTTACTATGTTGGGTGGTGGAAACACTGGGGGTGGTATTCAAAATGATAATACTCAAACTCCTGCTAATAATTTTGAAGATAGTCCTCAAACTTCAAATGATATGGATGACGAAATTCCATTTTAGTTTCTATGAAAGATACCGAAATACCTAAAGATAAAAATATAAAACTTATTTCAATGCATGATGAGATGAGCTCATCTTACTTATCGTATGCAATGAGTGTAATTGTTAGTCGAGCTCTACCTGATGTTAGAGATGGCTTAAAACCTGTGCATAGAAGAATATTATTTGCTATGTATAAAGGTGGTTACGATTGGTCAAAACAATTTAGAAAATCTGCAAGAATAGTTGGTGATGTTATTGGTAAATATCATCCACATGGAGACCAGTCTGTTTATGATGCTCTTGTTAGAATGGTTCAGGATTTTTCAATGAGTCTACCACTTGTCCAAGGCCAAGGTAATTTTGGATCTATAGATGGAGATCCAGCTGCTGCTATGAGATATACAGAAACAAGATTAGCCAAGGTTTCACAGTACTTAATTGATGATATAGAAAAAAATACCATTGAATACAAAAGTAACTATGATGAAACTGAAAAAGAACCAACTGTTTTACCTGCTCAATATCCTAATTTGTTAGTTAATGGAGCTGGTGGTATCGCTGTTGGAATGGCAACAAGTATTCCCCCACATAATTTAGGTGAAATTATAAATGGAACTTTAGCATTGATTGAGAATAAAGATGTTAAAATTAAAGAACTAATGAAACATATACCTGGCCCAGATTTTCCAACTGGTGGAGTTATTATTGGAAAAGATATCATAAAAGCTGGTTATAATGTGGGTCGTGGATCTTTTAAAATCAGAGGTGAAATTAGTGTTGAAGCTAGAAAAAATGGAAGAGAGAGACTTGTTATTACCTCTGTACCTTACCAAGTTAATAAATCAGTTTTAAACGAACGAATAGCACAATTGGTAAGAGAGAAAAAAATTGAAGGTATTAGAGATATCAGAGATGAATCTAATAGAGAAGGTATAAGAGTTGCAATTGACTTGAGAAATGGTGTTGAGCCTGAGACAATTAAAAGACAGCTTTATAAAAATACATCAATAGAAAGTTCTTTTGGCTTTAATACACTTGCTATTGTTGATGGCAAACCAAAGATTTGTAATTTAAAAGATTTTTTAACTAATTTTTTAACTTTCCGACAAGATGTAGTAATTAAAAAAACAAAATATGATTTAAAAAAAGCAGAAGATAGGGCTCATATATTAATTGGTCTATCAGTATCAGTTGAAAATTTAGATAAAATTATAAAGATTATTAGATCATCAAAAACACCAGATGATGCTAAGAAATCTTTATTAACTACAAAATGGAAAATAAATAAATCTTTAAAATTAATTTCTTTAGTCGAAGATAAAAAAAGTAAAAGTTTATATTCATTTTCAGAACCACAGGTTGTAGCAATTTTAGAACTAAGACTTCAAAAATTAACAGCTTTAGGGATAAATGAAATTGAAGTTGAGATTAAAAAATTAGCAGATTTGATTAAATCTTATAAAAAAATTCTTAATTCAAAAAAAGAACTTCTAAAGGTTATCAGTGAAGAACTTAAGTCTATTAAGGAAAAATTTGCTGTTCCAAGAAGAACTAAAATTATCGATGCAATACTTAATTATGATATTGAAGAAACAATTCAAAAAGAATCTATAATTATTACTGTAACACTTCAAGGATACATCAAAAGAGGTGCCTTAAGTAATGTCAAACAACAAAAAAGAGGTGGAAAAGGTAAGTCTGGCATAACTACAAGAGAAGCTGATTCTGTTATACAAACTTTATCCGTTAATACTCACACAGCTGTTTTATTCTTTTCAACAGAAGGGCTTGTTTATAAGATTAAAGCATGGAAAATTCCTGAAGGATCAACTACCTCAAAAGGTAAATCAT
>Ga0209632_10002742_pt1 | contig 16736 bp, 16 predicted proteins | sample COG_10_FD_184754 | JGI IMG/M metagenome (GOLD analysis project Ga0209632, IMG submission 184754) | Pelagic Microbial community sample from North Sea - COGITO 998_met_10 (SPAdes) (version 2) | ecosystem: Environmental > Aquatic > Marine > Neritic zone/Coastal water | place: Helgoland, sampling... | reverse complement strand
CATGTGTTAAATAAAGTGGTTGAAAAAGTATCTCCAAAATTATATTTTATCCTTATTGGAATTTGGTATATAATATATTTTGTAACTATTATTGGTTTGGCATATGTGAATCCGCGTTATGTAAAATTATTAAATACGATTATTCAAACATTTATAGCATTTGTTTTATTTGTTCGTTTCAATCCTTTTCAAAAAAAAATGATATGTAATCAAAATGATCGTATATTCGTTTTGGCAAGTTGTTTCTTTTTGTTACTTAATGATGAATTTATGGATTATGCGCAATCGTTTTTTAAAAGTCGTATTGATACATTAAAAACGTTCTTCGGATTTTCAAAAAATTCCAATCTAGAATTTAAGAAATATATTGAATAGTAGTCCAAGAAATTTCGATTCGATTTCTTCAAGGGTATAAACCTATTATCAAATATAATCACATATTTTAACAATATATTGTCCTTTTTCTTGAACTATTTGAAATGGTTTTCCACATCCGTAAATTAAATCTTCTTGGACTACTTTGTTACAAATTTCTTCCGAACTATGTGGATTCATTTGTTTATTCGAATCTTTGTATATTCCATGTCGAAAAATACCGCAATTCAATTTTTCCATAATAAATGGATTTTGACAATGTGGACAAAGTAATACTATGGGTTCCATTATATAAACGTTATAATAAATTATCTAAAAAGATTTCGACTTATTCTTTCATGGATCAATTAATACAAAATGAGAAAAACAATCCGGAATTACAAAATACATTAAATATTGATGAAATTTTGGAGGCTGCTGAACATGTAGATCGCGAATATATTGAACATCATTCATTGAAAACAATTTCCGAAGAAATATTTGATTGTTTACAAGAAACAAACATAGAACGAAATATAATTCACAAATATTGCCAAAGTCTTCTTCAATATAAATATATTGAATATGTTCATCATATTCACAAAGGAAAACATATTCGGTGGATTCGAAATGGAAAATTAACCAATGGAGGTATTGTAGTAGATGTCAAATTTTTACATAACGGCACGCATATATTATGTAAAAATCATCAACGTTTTATCCAATACAAGTTTGATGATTGTAAAACATTCCAAAAATTAACACAACAAGAGTTGTTAATTTTACAAATAAAAGACAATTTATGATTTTTTTTTCATTGTTTTGTTTTTCATAGTGGAACGTTTTTTACGAGTATATATTTTTACCATTTTATATTTGTAAAATTTTTGTATACATTGTAACATTTTTTTCGATACTTTCATGTCAATAATTGCGTCTTGGTATTTTTTTTGAACATCAATGATTTCTAAGTTTTTTTCTTTATAATATTTTTGTAATTCTTCGCAAACGCGTATATTTTCACATTTGTCCTGAAATTCTTTTATAAATATGTTTATAATTTCAGTTCGACTTATATCAATAAAATACGGTTTGGGTTGTAAATAATATACATATTTATGTTTCATCATGGAATGTTCACTATTGTCCAAGAAACATAAATCCGTTTTGTTAGGTAATTGAACACAATGTAAAAAATCTTCATATGTTTTTTCACCAGTGGTTCGTTTGTGTTCAACGACCTTTCCATTGATTTTGAAAGCTCTTACAATGTTATTAAACAGTCCTTTCACTTGCCATTTCTGTACAATATATTTGGATATATACGTGGTCCATGTGATGGGAATACAACTATTGTTTGTATAAATATATACCATTGTTTTATTTTTTTCCTTTTTTTTATGTAAATATTGAAAAATTATTTCGATTCCATAACGAAATACTTGGGGGAATAAATCTAATAAAAAAAATAAACACTGTTCTTCATTGTCAAATAAAGTACATGAAAAATAAGTTTGAATGTATTGAACAAATTGAAATAAAATATATATTTCTGAGAAATGCCCTATTGTTTCATCCAAATCAAACACAAATATTTTCATATTTTTTGTTTCATTTTTTTTTAGTTTTAACCCTTTACCCTTGTATATATTAATATGTTCTTTCAACATCACTTACAATAATTTGATATTAATATTTTTCCAATAATTATAAACAATAACTCATATAGAAATACAATTCCTATATGAACTATAATGGATCGCGTTCAACAACTAGAAAACACCCAAAAAGAATGTTTGGAACTATTCCGAAAGAAAAACCAAGATTATGGTGATGCGTTTGCCAAATTTGGCGTAATTGGCGTTTTAATGCGTATTGAAGACAAAATTCAACGATCATTGTCTATTACAAAGAACGGCGTTCAATTAATCAACGATGAATCCTTGAAGGATACATTGATGGATTTACATAATTATGCCGCAATGGGGGTTATGCTTCTTGATGAAAATGACAACGATGAAGGTAAAATTCAAACACTATGCGGACATGATAAAAATTAAACTATTTAATGACTAACGGGTTTACTTGTTAATTTATATTTCGACCAATTAATTGATTTACCGTTATTAATTGGTTCCTTTTCTTCGTTATGCTCTTTATCTAAAGCATCGGCACGTTTCACAGCAGAATCCAAATATAAATCTTTCAAAATATTTCCTACTCGTACGGAACCTTCTTGCTGATCCATTTGTCCATCTTCAATTAATTTCAAGACAATCAATAGTTTGGACAAAATTGTAATATTTACCTCATCTTTCATCAATCTACGAAAAATATCCGTGTAATTGTCATACAAGAACTGACATTCTACTTGTACAATATTGAAAAACTGTTCAGGAGAACTTGAACGAAGCATAGCATGATCTTGTTTTAATTGCTCCATTTTTTTAATATTCTCGCGTATTTTAGAACTATGCTTTAAACGTTGGATTGTATCCGTGTTGTCTACATAATCCATTTCGTTCATGAGTTTTTTCAGGTTTAGACGTTCATCGTTCGTCAAAGATGTCATTTTATAATTCACAATCAATCGTTGTTTTTATGTATTTTGTTAGTTTTATAATATATAGTAAAATACTAATATATATTAATGGAGTCGAAACAAATAGATGCAAATAAAACATTAAATGAACCATCAAATGAAAATTTAGAATCAATTATGAAAAAATATTTCATTCCGCCTCAAACTACAAATTATATGAAGTGGGGACAGTCGTTTATGATTGTGATTCTATTTGGTGTAATGTTAATCGGCATTTTATTTGCTTATATTTATGCGAATTATAGTGATTTTCAAACGCGCATTAGTGTTATTAGTAACGCATATATATTTGGTAAAAATCCCGAACTAGAGTTTAGACGATATTTGAAGAATACACAAGGTGAATTGATTTCAGCCGTCATGAATGACATTCAAAGTTCCAGCACCAATTTAGAAACAGTGAACGCCCGTTTGGATAGTACTGCCTCTCGCCTGAATAACAAGGTTCAAACCGAAGTACCTGATAAATATGCGGAAACCAATAGTTTAGGAATTTCTATACAAAAGAATATTGCTCAATTGCGTGATACAGTTTCCAAATTAGCTGGTTCTTTCGTATTAGGAAATTACATAAAAGACGGCGCTATTAATACGGTGAAATAATAATTTTATACATTCACTATAAAACGTAAAAACGTCATTATACTATATAATGACGTTACATTCCTATATTCCCATTGACTATTTTACATATAATCGTCCCGAATATTTTGGAGCAACCCTTATTTTAATAATGTTTTCCATATTTTACGTGATGTTATATTTAGCATTTAAATATGAATATTACAATCGCAAAGAATACTGCGATCCTATGTTTTATTACGGTCGTCCATGTAATAATGAATACTCGAATATATTATTATTTAATGAAAACTTTTTGGAATTTAAAAAGAAATATTACGATTTAGTTTCTAAGTATGATGAAAAAACGAATAGTTATAATGGCGTACGTGAAAATACAAAACAGAATAAAGAAAGTGTAAATGAAAATGAAGAAATGATTGAAGATAATTTAGAAAGTAATGAGCAATTTGGCAAAAATACAGTGAACGAAATTAAAAAAATAACCTCTATATCAAATTTAATTACATCCAAATATTTAGGAAATATTCAAGAAATATTATCGGATGTTCAAAACGCACCTCAATATGTTTTAGATAATATAAAATCCCTTTCGTTAGAATTGGGTAAATTGAAAAATGACATTCAAAAAACGATTATTACACCATCATTTAAAAAATATACGGCGCCATTAGAAAAATTATACCGCTCTTTAACTATTATTGATGAAACAACCATGCCATATGTGAAACAGTCAAATCAATAATTTTCATAATAGTGAAACAGAATTTCTCATCAACATATATATTGATATGAAAAACGGAAAATTATCAACCACGCTATTAGTTGTCATGATTGGTTTAGCAATTGTTGTTATTTTATCAACATGCCTATCTTGCCGATCGGTTGTTCCTTACACTGCTGATCCTAATTATACTCGTTTAAATACTGAAGGGTTCACGTCTCTTAATTATGGCACATATCCTAACGGTGGTGCCATTGATATTAAAGACCGTCATTTGATTGAAAGTACTGCTAGTGCTCCCAATGCGCAACGTGTTAAAAATATGACTGGTTTGTATGGTCCTCAAGAGTTAAACCAACAATTGGATAGTTTCCTTGATTCAAAAGGTGATCTCACTGAACAATGCATGTTAACCTCAAATGGTATGAGTAATTCTCGTGGTTACTTATGTTTAGATCAAAACCAAATAAATATGCTTAAAACACGTGGTGGTAATCAGACACCTTGTTAAATTCATTGACTTACATATTGTCAAACGTCGTTTCACATTTTGTACAATAATGAATTGTTTTCGATCTATCCGGATCAATATCAATTAAATCTTCAATAATATTGTGTTGGCAATATACTTCAATATATTGTTGAACTTTTTCAACTATATCCAAAAAAAAAGAATATTCATTTTTTTCTGGCAATTCTTGTTGAAGTAAATTACGTATAATAATCATTCTTTCTATATGATCATTATCCATTTCTTAATAAATTATAAACAATAGACTTTATATAAATTTTTTAAATATACATTGCCAATATGCTTTGATTAGGTGCCTCAAATTCAATCAACTTTTCAATGTGCTTCATAGTGACCGTTAATGGGAATGTAATCTCCAAATCTAATTCCTTACCAAAGATATTCTTTTCCGGTTTCATCAATCGGAACAGGTTCAACTTCGTATGAATGATTTCTAGGCAACGTTTCAGATTACGAACACCCTTTTCTCCTTTCATAATCGAATCATTGCCAATAATTGCTTCCAATGTTTCATCTGGAATGATAATATCCTCGTCCTTGAATGCGACTTGTTGACGAATCTTAGGAAGAAGGAAATCATTGGAAATTACCATCTTTTCCTTATTTTCGTAACCTTTCGTCATAATACGATACATACGATCTCGCAAAATAGGATTGACCGCAGACTCATCATTATAACTGAAAATGAACAAACACTTGCTCAAATCGAAATGAATTTCCGAGAAATATTTATCGTGGAACTCGCTATTTTGTGATGTATCTGTCAGATGAGTTAGAATACCAATGATCTCCTCACCACGGGGTGTATCACTGACCTTGTCCAACTCATCGAAATAAATAACGGGATTCATACACTTACTTTCCATGAGAATTTGGACAATTCGTCCCCACAAACTTCCTTCATATGTATATCCGTGACCCTCTAGGAAACTGGAATCGCCCGTACCACCCAAAGCAATAAACGCAAATTCACGACCGAGAATCTTACTAATACCTTCTTTTACCAAAGAAGTTTTACCTGTACCAGGAGGACCTTTGATCGCAATAGCACTTCCTAGTGCTTCAGGATTCGTGATCCATTGACCAATCATTTGCATGATCTGCATTTTAGCACCATCTAAACCATATACACATTCATCTAGTTGCTTTTTTGCATTTTCCATGAAATTACTACATTTATCTATACCGTCATGAATATTGACGTCAAGACTCTTATGAACACCAAATGGAATGCGCATAAATCCGTCTACCCAAGTTTTCAATTTGAAATATTCCGGATCACCCACTTCCATCGAACGCAACATATTCACTTTCTGCATAACGGTTGCCTTAAACTTAGCAGGAATGTTGCTGTCCAATAGTGTTAAACGATAGGGTTTCTTAATACTAATATGATCATTGATTTCCTTGAGTTCCTTGATGACACGCAATTGCTCTTTATTGGACAACTCCTTTTTAAAATAGTCAATTTCTCCGGTCTTTTGCTCATCTTCACCATTGATCATTTTATAATATTTCTTCGCATTCTTCATTCGTGTCTTTTTTACTAATTTACGAATGGAGTTACGACAGTCTTCCACCGCATTCAATAAAATCTTATTCTTAGGTTGTTTTTCTAGTTTCTCAGACAAATGCTTTCGCAATTCAACTAGATCTTTATATTCAGTTTCAATATCAACTACATCCGACGATTCTGACTTATCGCTCTTATTACGTTTATTTTTCTTCTTTTGTTCCTTGGTGCGTTTCTTTTGAAGTGCCTTAGGGACAGGAATAGTTTCATAATTTTCACGCATAAAAGTCTTTTCATCATCACTATTACAATCTTCATTTGGATCATATTCTATAGCTTTTTGATCTTTCAACTCCTCGGGATTCTGCTGACCGCCTCCGCCTAGTGCTGAGAATATTAGATTTGCTGAAATCTTTTGGATCTCTTCATCTTCATCAAATTCTTCATCATCATCATCAATGTCATAATATTCTTCATCTTCTTCCTCGTCGGAACAACTTTCATATTCATCTTCCGAGTCTTCCTCGCTTGAGGATTCATCCTTAACGCGTTTTTTAGAAGTCACCTTTTTCATGATTTTCTTATTTTCCTTCTTGTTCTCCTTCTTGTTTTCCTTCTTCTTCTCCTTTTCGTCCTTTTTTACTTTTTTATTAATATAATTCGATGGAAACAATGTAGCAATGGTTTTACGCAGTTCACGTGGGTCAATATTCGAACCATCATCTTCTTCTTCGTCATATTCACTTTCTTCTTCATCTGACTCTTCCTCATCCGAAGAGTCCTTTTTAGCAGATTTTTTTTTTCGCTGCTTGGGATTATAATCAGAATCGTCCGAACTATCTTCCATTTCTTCATCACTATCATAATATTCCAACCAAACATTTTCCTCTTCTTCGCTCTCTGAGTCAGAGTCCTTTGACTTCCTCTTCTTCTGAGAACGAGTGTTGTATTTATCGCTTGATTTTCTTGGCATACTTCGAAATTATCTAATTTTATAACTCTCTATTTATTTCCTTTTCACAATCAATTTTATATTTATACAAAATTGATTTTCAAATTAAGTAAATGAAACAATATAAAATATACTACATTATATTATAGTAAAACATGCCTCAATATTCAAACAAGGATAATTATGAATCGCCTGCGCGAATTATTGGAATCCAATTTAGTATGTTGTCACCTGAAGAGATTCGCAAGAATTCTGTAGTGGAAATTACATCAGGGGACACATACAATAACAATAAACCAGTAGTTGGCGGATTGTTTGACCCTAGAATGGGAGTTTTGGAACCAGGACTTATTTGTCCTACGGATGGTCTAACTTATATTGATACACCTGGATATTTCGGTCACATTGAACTTGCTCGCCCTGTGTTTTCCATTCAACATATCAAAGATATTCTGAAAATTCTTCGTTCTATTTGTTTTAAATGTAGCAAAATTTTGGTAAATAAGCATCAACATAATCATATTTTATCACGTTCTAATGGATCGCGCTGGGATTATGTTTCGTCTATTACTTCCAAAACGATTAAACGCTGCGGTGAACAAACGGATGATGGGTGTGGATGTAGACAACCGGATAAAATTAAGTTAGAAGGAATGTCTACCATTTGTGCTTCATGGGACAATATTGACACAAACGAAGAAGGCGGTGACCAAAAGGTCATCATGAAATTAACTCCTGAAATTGTCTTGAAAATTTTCAAGCGTATTTCCGATGATGATATTTCCTTTATGGGATTCAGTCCAATTTGGTCTCGTCCGAGTTGGATGATTATTGAAGCGCTTCCTGTACCGCCTCCTGCTGTACGTCCATCTGTCAAACATGATGCGCAACAACGTAGTGAAGATGATTTGACACATATTTACCGTAATATTATTAAGACAAATGGCATTTTGCGCGAGAAATTGTCCAATGCCGACACACATCCCAATGTAACAGAGGGTTGGTATACAATTCTTCAGCACTCCGTTGCCATGATTGCCAATAATAAGATCAAGGGTGTTGCTCCAATGGCTCAACGTTCTGGTCGTCCGCTACAATGTATTTCTGGACGTCTAAATTCTAAAAATGGACGTATTCGTGGTAATCTCATGGGAAAACGTGTCGATTTTAGTGCGCGTTCTGTGATTACTGGTGATCCAAATTTATCTGTAAAACAATTGGGTGTTCCTCTCAAAATTGCCATGAATATTACCAAACCCGTATTAGTAAATGATCGCAATCGCGGTTATCTTACCAAATTGGTTCAAAATGGTCCGGAACAGTACCCTGGTGCAAAAATTTTGGAGAAGGCAAACGGTCAGAATATTTCCTTGAGAAATGTCGATTTGGAAACTCTTGACCTGAAGAATGGCGATGTTGTTCATCGTCATATGATGGATGGCGATGCCGTATTATTCAACAGACAACCTTCTCTTCATAGAATGTCCATGATGTGTCATATTGTGAAAGTTATGAAAGTAGGCGACACTTTCCGCATGAATGTTGGCGATACGAAACCATATAATGCTGATTTTGATGGTGATGAAATGAATATGCACATGCCTCAAAATGTACTGGCCGAAACCGAACTTCGTGAATTGGCAGCAATTCCTTACCAAACTATTAGTCCGGCAAGTAATTCCCCAATTATTGGTATTTATCAAGATTCTCTATTGGGATCTTATCGCCTAACGCGCGAAAATATCAACTTTACACCTCGCCAAGCAATGAATTTACTGATGATGTGTGACGATGTAAAACCGGATGAATTCAAGGATAAGCAAATTATTAGTTCGTTTGAGGTTCTTAGTCAAATTATGCCACCATTAACCATGGTTTACAAAAATGACAAGACATATAAAGAAGGCGTAGACGATTATGCCACTTCAAATAACGTATTGGAATTACGTAACGGTAAATTGATGCGTGGTCAATTAGATAAATCTGTGATCGGTTCCACTTCCAAGGGTCTTCTTCATAGAGTAAACAACGATTTTGGAAATATGGCGTGTGTCAACTTCAATGATAATTTACAAAACATTGTAACCGAATATTTGAAAACAAGTGCTTATAGCGTAGGAATTAGTGATCTTGTAGCAAATAAAGAAACACAGTCACAAATTCTTACTGCTATTGCGAAACAAAAGGCAGAAGTACACGAACTTATTTCACGCGTTCATTTGGGAGCATTCGAAAACAATACGGCTAATTCCAATAATGCCGAGTTTGAAACATCTGTCAACAATATTTTGAATAAAGCAACGGAAGAAGCGGGTAAGATTGGTCGTGAGAGTTTGGATCCTAATAATCGATTCTTGATTATTGTCAATTCAGGATCCAAGGGATCTCCCATTAACATCTCTCAGATGATTTCTTGCTTAGGACAAACGAACGTGGATGGTAAACGTATTCCATACGGATACGAAGGACGTACTTTGCCCCATTTTCATAAATTCGACGATAGTCCCGGTGCTCGCGGATTTATCGAGAACTCGTATATTTCTGGACTAACCGCACCTGAACTATTCTTCCATGCTATGGGTGGTCGTGTTGGTTTGATTGATACTGCTGTAAAAACATCACAAACTGGTTATATTCAGAGGCGATTGATCAAGGGATTGGAAGATCTGAAAGTGGAATATGATATGACCGTTCGTAACAATAAGGGGAAAATTATTCAGTTCACATACGGTGATGACGGTTTCGACACATCGCGGATTGAGAATCAGGTAATCCCTCTTGTTGGTTTGAGTGTGGAAGACGTGTATATGCATTATGATATTATTGGTGTAAATGATCAACAAAGCGAGTTATTGTCTGTCTACACTCGTGGTGCCGTTTCGCGTATTCGTAAGCAAAAGGCACAGACGATTGAAAAGTGTAAAGATTATATTAGTAAAATGTTGGAATACAGAGAATCCATCGTGGAGCATGTTTTCAAATACAAAAATGAAAATTCGATTTCCATGCCCGTTGCTTTCAAAAACATTATTACCAATATTCAGGGACAACTCGGACTAAATTCGAATTCTACTGTGGATATTACTCCTCTAGAGGCATTCGAACTTATTGAAGAGAACTTCCAAAAAATGAACCGATTGGCATATGCTCCTCTAACAAAGTTGTTTGAAGTTATGTATTATTATTATCTTTCTCCAAAGGAACTCATTGTGAAGAAGCGTTTCCATCGCAAGGGTCTAAACCTCCTTTTGGAAACAATTGGTTTAAAACATCGCGAAGCTTTGGTTCATCCTGGTGAAATGGTGGGTGTAATTGCGGGTCAGTCGATTGGTGAACCGACTACACAGTTGACTTTGAATACTTTCCACTTGTCGGGTGTATCAAGCAAGTCGAATGTAACTCGTGGTGTGCCGCGTATAGAGGAAATTTTGCGATTAACTAAGAATCCCAAGAATCCTTCCCTTACTGTACATTTGAAACAAACTGACGAATCGGATCAAGATAAAGCCACTACATATGCCACCATGATGGAGCATACGAAGTTGGTAGATATTACGAAATCGGTTCAGATCCACTTTGAACCTAACAAACATACATCTACAATTGAAGATGACCAACTCTTCATGGATCAGTTTTATGAATTCGAAAAAATGGTGAGTGACTGTATGGACCCCATTGATATTTCCGAAATCAATGATCAACTTCAATCCAAATGGTTGGTTCGTTTGGAACTCGATCAAGAAACCATGTTAGACAAGAATATTACATGCGATGACGTTCATTTTGCGATTACAAATAGCAGTTATGGAAACGATATTCAATGCGTATTTTCCGATTATAACAACGATAAACTTGTCTTTAGAATTCGTATAAACAGCACTATTTTAAGCAAAAATAAGAAGAAGGGTGTTGCCGAAACACTTGATCAGTCTGATGATATTTATTTGTTGAATAATTTCCAGGAAACATTGTTGAATAACATTGTACTCCGTGGCATTAACAATATCAAAAATGTGATTGCCCGCAAGATTCAAAATTCGGTGAAAAAGGTAGAGTCGATGCCCGTTATTAAGAAGGGAGTATATGATGTCATTAGTGATAAAGATATGCCCGTGAAGAAAGACGATGGCAAATATGTGAAAAATGATATTTGGGTTCTTGATACAACTGGAACGAATTTACTAGAAGCATTGGCACTCGATTATGTTGATCCTACTCGTACAATGAGTAATGATATTCGTGAAGTATTCAAAATATTAGGCATTGAAGCTGCTCGCCAAATGATTTACATGGAAATGATGGATGTCATGGAATTCAGTGGTGTATACATTAACTATCATCATTTGGGTCTTCTGTGTGATCGTATGACATGTAATCAAAATCTTGTTCCTATCTTCCGTTCGGGTTTGTTGAATGATGATGTTGGACCTATTGCCAAAGCAACTTTTGAGGTACATACAGAAGTATTATTGAATGCTGCTAGACACGGTGATTTTGATCATATGCGCGGTGTGTCGGCAAATGTTATGTGTGGTCAATTTGGAAATTATGGTACAGGTGCTTTCCAGGTAGTACTAGACATGAAGGAAATGGAAAAACTAGATGCGTTTGACGTGGATGTACGTAGTGTACAAGAGTCCATTCAAAAGGGTTTCGAAAAGCGTGGCACAAGCGAATGTAGTAAATCGGATATTGCTATTCAAAACAATATTGCCAATATTTCCAAAGACAAAACCGGAAATGTATGTGATGATGGATATAATATCGGGTTTTAAATATCAGGGTATTGTGTAAATTCCCTAATAATAATAAATGAATATTCCTGAATAATGAGAATAAAGTATTCTTATTATTTTTTTATTACACGCGCTTAATTTTAAATGAACCAATATTATCGTTCCATTTATATGTTTTATATTCATAATACGTTCTCCACCACGATTTGTATTTATATTTAATCTTAAATGTTTCATCCGTCAAACAATTTATTGTTTTAGGTCCTTGCCATGTTTGTGAAGAAGAACTATAACTTCTACCATGATATATAGTGAGTTTCACACCACTTGGTATTTTAATAGATGAAATGCCTCGAGGTGCTTCCGAATAATCTCCTTCGCGATAGAATTTATTCCAACCGTTTAAATTACAATGTGCAGCCATTACCACACAACCTTCTTTGTTATTTATTTTTGATTCTAATGAAGAAATCGTCGTGGTTTGACTTGGAATGTTAGTCGTTAAATTTGTTTTTCTTGAAGTCAAGGAATTTATTGATTCGTTTTGCGATACGATATTATTCGTTAAATCCGTTTTTTGTCTTTCCAATGAAGTAATTGTTGACGCTTGTTCAGAAACGTTTCCGGTTAATGTGGTAATAGTTGTTTCTTTTTCGCTATTTAACGAATTACACTCAGATATTTTTGTATTTAAATCTGTAATAGTACTCTGTATTTTCGATATTTGATTATTTATCTCTCCAACTGTAGTTTCTGTTTGATTATATAGGACTAATTGTTGCTTTAATTTATCAATTTCTCCCTGATAGTTTTTAATCTGAATATTAATTTGATCAATTTCCGTTTTAGTTCCTTCAAATCCTTTTAATCCATCTTGTAATTTCTCCATTTCCTGTTTTTGGGTTTCTAACTGGTTGTTTAATTTATCGACCGATTCTTTAGAACCAGCATAAGAATCTAGTTGAATTTTAATAATTTCTAATTCTTTTTGATTTTTTCCTAATGCGTTCCAACAGTTTGCGTCATTTGCACTTGCCTCCTGAAATAATTGATTATTAATATCTATTTTTTTTTCATCACCCCCTTGAGTTTTTATCAAATCGACTAAACTATCTACTCCTTTTACATCTACATTATATTGCTCGTAATTTTCAGTATATTTATTTACAAAATCGAATGTTATATATAATACCATTGTGAACACAAAAGAATACAACAAGTAATGCGCGGTTTTATATTTTATAAAAAACCCAGGACTACATAAAACTGCCAAGGCAAATATATATATAAAAGATGTAAAATTCATTATTAATATATATTAAAACATGAAAAAAAGTTGCTATAATATTAACAATATGATCTTGTATTAACTTGGTTTTCTAATGAAGTAATTGTATTCTGATTGTTATTATATGTCCTTTGTAATGGTGTGATTTCGGTATTTAACGAACTAATCGTATTTTCATTACTATTAGATGTTCTTTGTAATGAATTAATTTCTCCGCGTAATGAATTAATTTCTCTTTGATTCGTATTATAACTATCTTGTACTGTTGTGGTTTGCGATGTTAATGTTGGTATTTTTGCATTACATGTTCCTAGATCCGTAATTAGTTGTTCCTCTTTTGATTTCATCGTTGCCAATTGTTTGTTTAAAATTTCTAATGATTCATCGGTACCATCAAATGCCAACATTTGTCTCTGTAGTCCTTCCAATTGGTCTTTATAAGTATTAAATTGTTTGGTTAATTTGTCTAATGAATTTGTATCGCCATTATATGCTTCCATTTGACGCTGTAACGTTAATATTTTGTCTTTATACTCAATAATAGTTGCTGTTAATTGTTCAATTGCTTCCGGCGTTTCATCGTAACTATCTAATTGAAGACGCAGTGTTTCAATATCCTTTTCCGTTTTACCTAAAGCAGTCCAACATTTTGCACTGGCGTCCTCCGCGCCTGTTATTTCATTTTTAACATCAATATTAGTTTGCTGTTGCTGCTTATGTGTATCAATTAAATCTACTAAATTTCCTATACCATTCATAGATAAGGTTGCTTGTTCAAATGGTTCTATGGTTCCATTCACTAAACCAAATGTGAAATATAATAGAAATGTAAAACCTAGACCATGAATTATATATGTTATTATATTCATTTTACTCTTGATAAAAAAACCGGGACTACATAAAATATATAGGGCAAACACATATATGTATGTTATAATTTTCATAATTGATATATATTTAATGATGAAAAAATTTTACATGGAATCGTTCTTTGTCATCTGTAAATTTAATTGACTATTTTTCAATTGTAATTCTTTAATAATACTATTTAATTTTATTACCGAACCTTCTTTTCCTTCCAATGAATTCACTTGAGTTTGCAATTGTTTTATGGTTTCTTTATTTTCTTTTTCCTTTTCTCGCAGTTTATCTATTGCGTCATCATTCCCTTTATATGCGTCTAATTTTGTTTGTAAAAATTCATTGTCGTCACGTATTTCGTTAATTTTCTTAAGCGATGTTTGTAATAATTTATCTGCGTCGGTTTGTCCTGAAATCTCACGCTTTGGTTTTCTAACTTCATTGTTAATAATCACGGTGTTCGATTCGCTTTCTTCACGCCGGTCTCCAAAAAGATCAGCTAAATGACCCATTCCATTCACGTTAATTTCACGCTCGTAAAATCCTTCTTTTAATACTCCATCATATGTAAAATAAAATATTATAATAAATAATGTCGTATGTAATAGAGTTCCAAATTGTTTATCATACGAAATAAATATATTTGGCGTTAATATAATAAATAGGGCAAATACATAAATAATCGATATTATTTTCATTATATATTTACTATTGAAAATAATCACTTTAGATTGTTGGTCAATTCATTGTCACATATATACTATTATTTTAACAAGGTTGTTGGTTCAAATAATTCATTCTACTATTTAGTGTTCTAAACTTATCTCTCAACTCTTCTTCTTTCTTAACTGTTGTTTGGAAAATTTCCCACCTCTCTTTTATTTTATCTTTTAAAGATCTTATTTCATTTTCTTGGGATTGTATTTTTGTACCATTGTCTTTATTTTTCTCGTTACAATATTCGGTTTTCGAAGATATATTTAAATTATCATTTTTTAATGATTCCTTTTTGGCAATTGCTTCTTGCAATTCTAATTCAACCTGGTTATATGTTTTCATTTGAACTTGTATTTCATCTGTTTTTTTATCTATTTCATTTATTTTTTCTTTTAATCCATGTATTTCTGATTGATCATCTTTATATTCATCTAATGTATTATCCAGTTGAACTTCTTCTTTACGTAACGGATATATTTTCGAATACGTATCAATCAATATATTACCATCATTGTAATTGACATCTGAACGATCAATAACATTATTGTAATCTACATTCATTATATCTTTTTGTTTTGTGGAATCAATATATTCTACTGCGTTATTTATACCTGTTGCTTCAATCGAAACAACATCTTGATCCTGCGTTATATTTTGTAGATTTTCTTTCAAATACGTTTTTTTCAAACATAATATTATGAAAATCAATAGACATATTGTTATTATAACATATATATTTATCGATTTAATATTTAATTTCATTATTATATATACATAATGATGAAAAAATATTATATCTAAACATATTCTTGTATCCATGGAAGAGAATTTTGTAAATATTGTAATTCGCATGTAGAAATTTTACTCCGAATTTCGTCGATTTTACTTGGTATTTTAAAATTATATAAATTTACACTTGAATTAAACTGAACACTTATTTGAAGTATCTTAGAAAGTCTCTCTCGTAACTCTTCTATTTTTGTATTATTATTAGTAATTGTAATATCGCCGTTTGTAGATTCTTCATCACATTTATTTAATTTATTTTGTGTTTGTTTCTTTTTTACTTCTAAGTTATTAATTTCATTAGTCAGTTCTTCAAACTCTTTCTTCATATCATTAAATTTGACTAATTTATCCTCCACTTGTTTCAGTCTACCTTGTGTTTCTCGATATAACTTGTTTATTTCAACAAGATTTTCATCTGTTCCATCATATGCCTTTATCATTGTCTGTAATTTTTTGATATGAATTTTTATTTCGGCAATACGTTCAAAAGTATTAATCAATGTTTGTCCAATAATATTACTCTTTGGTGCGCTTGTATGTTTATTGCTAAAAGATACATTTAATTCGTGATCGTAAATTTCGTTTTGTTCTGTTTCCAACCCTCTCATATCTTCTTTTCTTATGAGTAATACCAAATCATATGTGAAATACATAATTAACACAAAACATAGTGAATGAAGTAATAAGTGAGTTTTAAATAATATAGACGGACTAAATAAAACAAATAACGCAAATATGTAAAGAAATAATATTATTGACATAGTTTGTATATATACCACTACATATTTAAACCTTTGAATCTTTCAAATGAACAAACATAGATTTATAAACACAAAGTAGAAAAATAAATCTTCAAATATGTGTAATCAACTTTTTACTATATTACCAATTACAATAGTACCAGTTGCTCCACGACCAAATTTTCCTACAATTATTTATTTTATTATTTAAACTACTAATTGTATTGTCTTTTTCCTTTACAGTTCCATTTAAATCATTAATTGTATTATTTTTTCCACGTACAGTTCCATTTAAATCATTAATTGTATTATTTTTTCCACGTACAGTTCCATTTAAATCATTAAT
>Ga0209632_10002740_pt1 | contig 16741 bp, 15 predicted proteins | sample COG_10_FD_184754 | JGI IMG/M metagenome (GOLD analysis project Ga0209632, IMG submission 184754) | Pelagic Microbial community sample from North Sea - COGITO 998_met_10 (SPAdes) (version 2) | ecosystem: Environmental > Aquatic > Marine > Neritic zone/Coastal water | place: Helgoland, sampling... | reverse complement strand
TACATGGCTACCGCCCACCGTAGGAGTTCCGGAGATTTCTCCGGTAGAGGAGTTTATGGAAAGCCCCGCAGGCAAGTTGTGTGCATAATATAAGGCATTGGGGAAATTTGCCGTAACCGTTGAGGAGAGGGCAGTACCTGCGGTTCCGCTGATGGTTGTGGGAACACTGGAGAAACCACCCACTTTGGCGAGGTCTCCCTTGCCGTAATTGTACATTTGAGTGATTTCAGCGGATGAGAGGATGGAATCGTAAAAGCGTACTTCATCGAGCTTGATTTCACTGTGTTGGGCAGCAGCGATGTTTTTGACCTCCTCCTCGGCGGCAGCGGAGGAATTGAAATCAATCGCACCAAAAACCAGGGTATTTGCGGTGGCCGAGACCGAACCGGATGCAGATTGGGAGGCTACCTCCACTCCATCGAGGTAGAGTTTGCGGGTACCGCCATCAAAAGTGGATACAGCATGGTGCCACTGGTTGTCGGTGGAGGGGGTAATGCTGGATGAACTACCACTCGCTGCTCCGCCTACGCCGGCTAATATTGCGGATACTCCGTCGGAACTGGTTCCGCGACCCAAAGCCCAGCCAGACTGGTCGAGCCCGGTGTGATCCGAGGGCAATTGACCACTCATTCCAAACTTTTGGGCTAAATAGCCCTCCACATATTCTCGGTCTGTAGTGGAAAGTGCATTGCGGTAAATCAAAATTTCACCCCATATGTAATTCTGCCCAATTCTGAGCTTCTGGGTGGAATTGGATACAAAGCTTGAAGGTGTACTTGTATGTTGGGTTTGGTAGGAGCCGTTTGCATAAAATTTCAGGTCAGTGGCGGCACCGTCGTAATGCATGGTTATGATTTTAGTGTCTGTACGGGCATCCATGCCCCAAGTACCTGTTCGGCGGGTATGGCTCGTGCCTGGTCGGGCAAACCACATCCCCGTGGCCTGTCCATTCCCCGTGTTCATTCTTTGGACCTGCCAGCCTGCTGTTCCATTGTAGTTTTGTCCTTTTTCAATCCCCCATGTCCAATAACTGGTGCTCCCCCATTTGGTTACAAAAAACAGAGTCATGCTGTCCCATGCATCAAAATCGGCGGCTGAGTTTTCCACCAAATAGGCATCCCCATTTGTATTGATCCCAGGATAGTTGTTATTGATTCCAGAAGTGTTGTAAGTTGGAGTCTGCGCGGAAATAGCATGGTAACCATTGCCACTTTTATCCCCCCAGAACTTAACATTATTCCCGTTTGCCGGAGTTCCTGATGCTCCCAGCGAGGACCCCTTGTCCATCACTGAGGTATCTGCAGCATCCAACCAAAGTTTGAGGGAGGCTACATCGGACGGCTTTGGGAATGTGGCACCTTTGGAAACAAAGGGGGCATAAGATTCTGTAGGCCAACCTTTTACCCAAGCAGAAACTGAAAATGCGGCCCCACCATCGAACACATCTTCTGATTCTCCGGTGAGAACCTCCACATGCCCATCGGCGAGATCGATCGCTTTACCACTGCCAAAAGGGGTGTCGGCTATGTATGAGGGAGAACCACTCGCTGATGTGGGTGCACCTAATTTATAAGGATGGGCGGTAGCAAGAGAGCCGGCAAGTCCCCACTTGTGGGCAAGGTAGCCTTCAATTTTTCCGATATCAGCGTCGCTGAGTGCGGTATTGAAGATGAGGAGTTCGCCCAAGTCACCTCCAAAAACACGGTTCACTCCAGATTGAACAATATTTCTGTCGTTAGCAAAATTGGAAGCGGTTACATTTCCGGACGTTTTGAGTGAAACAACTGACATAGATGTTGGAATACCAGTGCTGGTTCCGTTTACACTCGTGCCGTTAATTTTGGTTGTTCCACCTCGAACATTAGCCACTGGACCTAAGCTTGGGTGATACATTGCATTGCTTCCATTGGGATGAAAGAAATAGGTGGAAGCATCACCCAGCAAAAGCATGTTTGGATTCGACCCTGTCTTCTTAAGTACCCAAAAAACCGTTCTGATATCAGTCATCTGAGTCCAGGAGTGAAATTCTCCTGTCGTGCCAGAATAACGCATGATATTTTTCCCGTTTTGAGCACCAAGAACGATACTTGGCGAGCCATTTTTGACTGCATCGTTGGTGTTTCCACTCTTGTCGTCCCAAGTTGAGCCTGCGGTAGAAAGTGATGAGGCATCCAACCAGAGTTTCATGCTGGAAACTTCGGAGGGAGAAAAAAGCTTTTTGGCGGTTCCGTGGCGGCCGGTGCCGGAGGAGTCGTTGGCATTTTCACTGTCGAAGTCCCACCGACCCTGCAAATTGGCTACCCCCACAGGGGCGGAGGGGAGAAGCACACCCAGGCTACGGCTGACCACCGTTCCCCCGGAATTGGATGCAATTGCCCGGAAATAATACACCTTTTCCAAATTGGGGATGGTGATGGTGGTGGAAAAGGTACCGGCTGCCTGGTTGGTCGAAATTGTTTCCTCGTTGTCCCAGGCGGTGGAGGGGGTGACTGCAGTTCCTCTGTCCTCATCTCCCCAGCGGATTTTCACTGTGGGGTTCTGCCCACCGGTGCTGTTCAACACTCCGGTAAGCACCGCCGTCTCCCGCGAAGGTTGGTTTACACTCATCGCCCCGAAACCGGCCGGGATGATGGTCTGGGCAATGGCGGCGGTGGTGCCAACCAGCGAGCCAAGGGTGAAAAGGAGGGCTTTATGGATGCGTATCGATCTCATGATATAATTTTGAGCGTAGCGTTAAGGGCAGGGCAAAGAGTTGCTTGGGTTAAAAGGAAAAATTCCCAACCATGAGCGAATGGGAAAAAAGCTGGTGGCGAGCACATGGCAGCAAGCGCGTGAGAGAAAGCGTGCCTGAGCACGCAAAAGAACACCTATTAGCCTTTAAAACCACCCCACATAACACCTTATTTGAGGGTGCCATCATATCTCTTCTATTAAAGAAGGTCGCTAGATTGGATTGGAGCGATGGATAACCGATGAAACTTAGGAGTTAGGAATAATTAATACTTACGCGTGCGTAAGACTTGGTTTGGGTGAAATGGATATACCAACATATCCCCCTTCATCTTTGTGAAACGAAGAGTGTTTGTCTGTGGGCTGTTGGTTTGCTTAAAAAGCATGGTTGTAGGGTATTAACACTTAATCAACAAATGATACGCTAAACCAATAACAAAATTAAAATTTCTTTTAAATTATTTTAAATACGTAAAATATATTATATATTTACGTTATTTATTAGTTTATTTTTGCTAAATTTATAAACTTAGATCAAATCGTTTCACTCGCTTACGAATTCCTTATCCTAAAATCATCCTTTAAACATCAGATCGCTCTTGTTCTTTCGGTGATTTCTTGGTGAATTTCAAAGAATGGACAGATTTATTAAATTATATGCCCACTTTTTATTACTGACCTTGGGTTGTCTCCCCATGCAGGGTTCGTTGAATGTGATCTACCTCAACGCAGATGACCTAGGGGTGATGGATGTAGGGTTTATGGGCAGTAAGCTCTACCATACGCCCAACCTCGACCGTCTAGCCAATGAGAGTATGGTCTTCACGGATGGCTATGCTCCGGCTGCCAATTGTGCCCCTAGCCGTGCGGCTTGCTTTAGTGGGCAATGGGCGGTGCGCACCGGAGTTTACACCGTGGGTACATCCGAGCGGGGAGATGCAAAGGATCGCATGCTTATTCCCACGCCCAACCGGATGCATCTTGAAGATGAGGTGATCACCATCGCTGAGGAATTTAAAAAAGTAGGTTATCGTACCGCCCAATTGGGAAAATGGCACCTTGGAGAAGACCCAACCAACCAAGGGATTGATATTAATGTGGGGGGAAATACAAGAGGGGCTCCCCCTACCTATTTCAGTCCTTATCAAAACCCTAACCTCAAAGATGGACCGAAAGGAGAATACCTTACCGACCGCTTGACCGATGAGGCGATTACAATTTTGGAGAAATTTAAAGATGATCCCTTCTTTATGTATTTCCCTTTTTACAGCATTCACACCCCGTTGCAGGGCCGTCCCGATCTCAAGAAAAAATATAAAAACAACAAGCAAGTGCACGCCGATTATGCGGCTATGATCGAGTGTTTGGACGAAAATGTGGGTCGTTTGATGGGAGCCCTCGATGAACTTGGTTTGCGGGATAATACAATTGTTTTGTTTTCCTCAGATAATGGAGGAATCCGAAAATTATCGAAACAGGACCCGTGGCGGGCAGGGAAAGGTTCTTATTATGAGGGGGGAATTCGTGTGCCGATAACAGTACGCTGGCCTGGAGTGGTGGAAGCCGGTTCCACTTGCTCGGTGCCTGTGACCGGACTTGATTTTTACCCCACTTTTTTGGATGCAATTGAGGCGAGCCCATCGACGGGCAAGGTATTGGATGGAAAGAGTATACTTCCTTTGCTTACGGGTAAGGGGTCGTTTCCTAAAGATCGTACTCTTTACTGGCACTTTCCGGTTTACCTACAAAACTATGCCGGCGAGGAGGACCAGTCTCGTGACGCCAAGTTTCGCACCCGTCCGGGTACTGTGCTCCGGAAAGGAAAATGGAAACTGCACGAATATTTTGAGGATGGAGCGCTCTTGCTTTACGACCTCGAAAACGATCCTGGCGAGACCCATAACCTTGCATTGGAAAAACCAAAGAGGTTACAGGCTTTAAAGGAGGATATGTATGCCTGGCGTAAACGGACCGGATCTCCGGTGCCCTCCAAGCGAAACCCCAAATACATTCCCCAAAAGATTTCTACCCGCTAGATGGATTCATCCATGAGATCTATTTGCAGTTTTCTTACCCTGTTTCTTACCTCTGTCCTGTGGGCGGATGATCCTGATTTGCAAATCTATAAGGAGGTGGATGGATATTCCCTGAATCTTCATATTTTTCGTTCCCCAGCTCATATTTCGGGAGCAGCGCCCAAGCCTGCCATCGTCTTTTTCTTTGGCGGAGGATGGGCCGGGGGCACGCCAACCCAGTTTTATCCCCAGTGCGAATACCTAGCGGATCGTGGAATGGTGGCAATGGCAGCCGAGTACCGGGTGAAATCCAGGCACAATACCACACCTTTCGAATGTGTGATGGATGGAAAGTCTGCTCTTCGCTGGATCCGTAAAAATGCGGCCAAGCTGGGAGTTGATCCGGAGCGGATTGGAGCGGGGGGAGGATCCGCTGGGGGACATGTGGCTGCGGCAGTGGCTACTGTGCCAGGTTTAAATGAAGAAGGGGAGGATCTTTCCATCTCCTGCCTGCCCGATACCCTGGTTCTCTTCAACCCAGTCTACGACAACGGACCCGGTGGCTTTGGGTATCCAAAATTGAAGGACAGATACCGGGAAATTTCCCCGATGCACAACCTGCGGGAAGGTATGCCCCCGACCATCGTTTTCCTGGGGGATCAGGACAGATTGATCCCGGTTTCCACCGCGGAAAAGTTCCGCGATGAGATGCGCAAACTGGGCAATCGTTCGGAACTGGTGGTTTATCCTGGCCAATCGCATGGTTTTTTTAACCAAGGAAAGCCGGGAGGTGGATACTTGAAGACCTTACAAGAGATGGACAAGTTTTTAAATTCTTTGGGCTGGTTAGAAAAATATTAGAAACTTTGAAGATCAGAAAAAGGACTGGGGTTGCCAATTTGAATTTTCCACCCTTCAATAACCTATCATGGGTTTGTTGAGAGCAAGAATGGGGTGGGTGATCGGGTTGCTCGCCGTGATTGCCCTGCTTGATTATTTTTGGATCGCTCCGGCCAACCAGACCTATGCTAAGAGCTATTTGAACGAAAGTATTGTACTCTCTGCCTCGACTTATGCGACCTGCCGGGTAATTAACGGCGGTGTATCCTCACTGCAGGAATCGAGCATCAGTATTAGCCCTTGGGGTGTGGGGATTGAGTATGAAGCCGGGCAGATTCTTGATCCCATAAATGATGCGGTGGAACGCTTGTCGGAGGCTTGCGTCCATTCGATGGCTCTGTTGGGTGTCCAGCGGATTGTGCTGGGAATCATTAATCAGTACGGGGTATTTCCCTTCTACCTGGCCCTGTGTGTTTTTTTGGGATGTTTACTGGTTGGCAAAGGAGCAAGGTTTGCCCGTTTGAGCGGACGTTTGGCCCTTCTGCTTTTACTCCTTCGTGTATCCACCCCGGTGTTGTGCTTTCTCGGTTCCCAGCTTAATCATCAATATTTTGATCCACGCATCGAGGAGCAGGCAGGGCAGTTGGCTGAGATGAGAGAGTTGGCATGGGCGGAGTTTGAGACTGATAGCCCGGTTCTTGAGGGAAAGACAGCCAGCACGGCCCCCCACCTTTCTCTATTACCTGATTTCTTGAGGGATATTGGAAACAAGGTTTCCCACTATGCGGAGTGGATGGAGAAAAGAACAAGGGCACTCAAGAATGCTCTGGTTTATTTCCGCGATCATTTTTCCGAAATTATGGAAAGCTTGACCGCTCTATTTGTACTAATGATCGAAAAAATCATCCTTCTGGCCATTCTCCTTCCCCTGGCTACGCTCTATGCTTTGCGCAAGGCTTACAGTTGGTTGGCAGAGGAGGAGCTCGATTGTTGGATTCCTCAATTATTTAGCCAATCGAGTAAACCCCGAAAGCAGGGCAATGAATTGGCAGGTGATTCGTCTTAGCCTTAATCTTTTTTTTCCTCCTCGGGAAGGTAGCGAGAAGTGGTCGGTCGCAAAAAGTTAGATGGAGCTTATCCAATTCAACTGCCAAACTCTAAAAAGAGCAATTTTTCTAATTTAGTTTAGCTTTTTGGGCCTCGATTAATTCACCAATTCCCTTTTCTGCGAGACCAAGGAGCTCGTCCAATTGTTCCCGGGTGTAGGTGGCTTCTTCGCCGGAGGATTGAACCTCTACGAATTCACCAGACCCAGTCATGACGACATTGGCATCTACGGAAGCATCGCGGTCCTCGGGATAGTCCAGATCGAGGGCACATTTTTCCTGGTATACACCCACACTGATTGCAGCGAGATAGTCCCGGATTGGATCCTCCTTCAACTTTCCAGATTCAAGCAATCCATTGACTGCGATGCGAGTGGCTAACCAGGCTCCGGTGATCGAGGCAGTACGCGTGCCTCCGTCTGCCTGAATAACATCGCAATCGATCCACAGGGTCTTGTCGGTAAGTTTTTTTAGGTCCAGCACGGCCCGGAGGGAACGTCCGATTAATCGTTGGATTTCGATGTTTCTTCCATCCTGGCGGCCCCGGCTGATTGGACGGTCTTTGCGGGTAAGGGTGGCGTACGGAAGCATGCTGTACTCGGCAGTAAGCCAGCCTCCCTGAATCTTTTGCTGACGCATCCATCCAGGCACCCGGTCTTCGATCATAGCCGAGCAAATGACCCGGGTATTGCCAAAGGAACAAAGCACGGAGCCGTTGGCATGGGGGGCAATACCGGTCTCAAAAGTAACGGCACGCATTTCATCGAGAGCCCGTCCGGAGGGGCGTTCAAAAATTTGATCAAGTTGGGAGGCTAGGTCGGTAGGTTCGTTCATGTTAGACATCATATTCAATTAAAGGTTCGGGGTCGAGTGCAGGAAGGTTACGCTCTTTAAATTTTTGTAAAAACCAGGCACGGGCATCGGGGTCTCCATGATGGAGAATTATCTTTCGCGGGCTAACCGCCTCGGCATAGGCAAGGAGTTCGTCACGGTCGGCATGACCACTCAGGTCGTACCGGTGTACAGATGCACGGACTTTCTGGCGAATATCGATGGCATCGAACAAGAAATCTTCCCCGTGCTCGGTTTCGAGCAATTGTCCACCGGGAGTGGAAGGATCGCAATAGCCCACAAAAAAGAGCCCGTTGCGATCGTCACCGAGCATGGAGGAGGCAAGCATGTAGGAGGGGGTGTTTTCTACCAGCATTCCACTGCTTACGAGGTAGATTCCTCTCATGGGCAGGGGTTCGCCGGGTTGTAAACGGCGGGGAAGAGGTTGGGCCCCAAGGCTGCGCAAAACTTTGCGTTTAAAATGTACCCGGTTGAAATTCTGGGAAATTTGATGGATGTGATTGACCAGGTCCATTCCCAGGCCAGAACAAAACACCGGGGTGGGGGGAAGGACCTTGTTTTTTCTCGCTTCGTCAAGGACGACCAACATTTCCTGCATCCTTCCCAGGGCAAAAACGGGAATGAGTACGGATCCTCCACGGGAGAGGGCTTTGCGAATATCTTCGAGCAGACGAGTAATTTCTCCTTCTCTTTGCTGACCAGGCGGACGTTCGGCACCACCCCGCGTGGTTTCCATGACCAGAAGGTCGACGGGGTGGCGGGGTAGTTGAGCTCCGTCGAGGGTGCGCAGATCATTGAATAATAAATCCCCGGTAAAAAAGACGCTTTTTCCTTGGTGGGTGAGCTCGAAGGATACGGCCCCGGCAACATGCCCGGCATGGTAGGCGGTGATTTCAATGGCCTGCCCATTTTTCTCGAACACCACAGGTTCTTCAATGGGGATAATTTCCATACGGTCGTAAAGGGCAAGAAGGTCGGCACGTCCGTAAAGAGGAAGTTCGGGTAGGTTGAGTTCACTGCGCTGACGTTTCATCACCGCGAGAGAGTTGGAAAGCATGCGACGGGCAAGGATGGAACTTGGGTAGCTAAGAAAAACGGGTGCCCGCGGATTTTTGCGTGAAAGCAGGGGCAGGCTACCCAGGTGGTCGAGGTGGCAATGAGTCAGGAGGATAAAGTCGAGGCCGTCTGGATCGATCTGGTCGTGCCGGGGGACGGAATCGTTACCCGCATGCTTGGGGTGCAGCCCAGAGTCGAGGGCAAAACGAAAGGGCCCGATCTGGCAATAGGTACAATTTGCCCCGATTCCACCGTGGGGATTAAGGTCGGTAAATTTCACGAAGTAGAGGGAGGAATAGATGAATCAATAGGGACTTCCAAACGAAATGAATCCATGCGGACATGTACTTTATTTCCCTGCTCGTCGACCCCGTGAAATGACCCACGGGCCTCTGCCGATAGATGGGTTACATGGTAGCTGTTGTAGGAAAAAGAACCGCCGGGTTCAAGCACGGGGCATTCTCCCACAATCTTATCCCCCTCGACCACGGTGGTGGTGCCATCCTCATTGACGAGAATCCATTTTCTGCCCAGCAGGGTAATGGTGGACTCAGTCAGGTTGCGAATGGTCACGAAATATATGAAGGCATGCAGATGAGTTCCCTGAACGGCAGACTTTTCCTTGTGATGGACGAGTTTGTCGAGCTTGGCTTGGAGACCGTTCAGTTCTTTGCTGTCTTCTTGCACGGTTGATTAAGGAAAACAACCATAGCAGGGCGCGCATGTTTGACCAATTCTTTTTCACCGAGTTCAACGAGTTGTCCACAATTGGTGGAAAATCCTTGCCCGAAACCCATTGACTTGCAGTAAGTTTTTGATGTCCAAATTTGCACTGCTTTCGGTAAGCGATAAGACCGGGATTGTTTCCTTTGCCCGGGCCTTGGTCGATCACCATGATTTCACCCTGCTGTCCACTGGGGGAACAGCCCGTTTGTTAAGGGAGGAAGGGGTGCCAGTTACCGATGTTAGCGACCATACCGGCTTTCCCGAAATGATGGATGGTCGGGTAAAGACTCTCCACCCAAAAGTTCATGGGGGCTTGCTTTGCTTACGCGATGACCCCAAGCACCAGGCTGCCGCCCAGGAGCATGGGATTGGCATGATCGATCTGGTGGTGGTCAACCTTTATCCGTTTGAAGAGACCGTTGCCCGGGCGGGGGTTAGCTTTGCCGAGGCGATCGAGCAGATCGATATTGGTGGGCCTTCGATGTTGCGCAGTGCGGCCAAGAATCATCGGGATGTAACCGTAGTCTGCGACCCGGCAGATTATCAACAAGTTTTAAACTCTCTGGGAAGTCCACCAGCAGAAGCAGGGGATTTGCGTCGCCAACTTGCTCAGAAGGTCTTTGCCCGAACTTTTACCTACGACCGGGCGATCAGTGAATATTTAAACAAGCAGGATGATGAGATTCCTGATTTGGATGCCATCTCCGGCTTTCCTAAAAGCCTCGAAATCCAGTCTTCCAAGGGGATGAATTTGCGCTACGGAGAAAATCCTCATCAACAAGCCGCCCTCTACGGACAATTCCTCGATCATTTCGAACAGTTACAAGGAAAGGAACTGTCCTATAACAACATATTGGATGTCTCTGCTGCCGCCTATTTAATCGGAGAATTTGAACGTCCAACCGTGGCCATACTCAAACACACTAATCCCTGTGGAGTTGCCACTGCAGATGATTTGGAAACTGCCTGGGGGCGGGCCTACGCCACCGATCGTCAAGCCCCGTTTGGAGGAATTATTGTGGTCAATAATACTTTAGACCTGGGTTTGGCCCAAAAGATAGGGGAGATCTTTTGTGAAGTTATTATTGCCCCTGGGTTTACCGAGGAAGCCCGCGAGGTTTTTGCCAAAAAGAAAAATTTACGACTCCTCATATCCAAAGCGGGTTTTGGAGCCGAGACTTTACAGGAAATACGCTCCGTACCCGGAGGGTATCTCGCTCAGGATAGGGATCAGAAAAAAATTAACCCCAAGGCGTTTGAAGTGGTGACCAAGCGTCAACCCAGCGAGGAGGAATGGCGCTCGATGCTTTTTGGCTGGCGGGTGGTCAGGCATGTCAAAAGTAATGCGATCGTTTATTCCGGGGATGAGTGTACCCTGGGAGTTGGCGCCGGGCAGATGTCCCGGGTGGATAGCTCTCGCATCGCGGTTTGGAAGGCGGGCGAGGCTGAACTCTCCCTTACTGGATCCTCGGTGGCGTCGGATGCTTTTTTCCCTTTTGCTGATGGCTTGATTGCCGCGGCCGAGGCGGGGGCAACTGCCGCTATTCAACCGGGCGGAAGTGTGCGTGATGAGGAAGTGATTGCCGCTGCCAATGAGCGTAACCTGGCCATGGTCTTTACCAAAAATCGCCATTTTAAGCATTGATCGGTTCTTGTCTCTATCCTGAACTGCGTTAAAAATAATCAGTTAATGAGGTTTTTTCCCCAAGCTTTTCAATGGACCGTGCTAGGTCTGTTTGCCTACACTTTTTTACTTATCGGTTGTGGGCAAGCTATGCTTTCCGATGAATACCTAGCCAACCGTTCCAAAAAAGAGTTTGTTAAAATGAAGAAGAAGGAAACGGTCTCCTCCAACAAATCCCACCAACAAATGATTCAGGAAATTGGTGAACGGATTGCCGGCGTTGCCCAGGTCGATTTGCCCGGTACGGACTGGGAGTTTGTGGTTTTTCAAAAGGGCGATGCCAATGCCTTTGCTATGCCCGGTGGAAAAGTGGGGGTGAATAGCGGCTTGATTGATCTGGCTGCGGGTAATGAGGATGAGATTGCTGCGGTCATGGGCCATGAGATTGCTCATGTTGCATTGCGACACAGCAACAAGCGAATGAGTCAGGCGATCGGACTTGGGGTGGGGGGTGTCATTCTTGATGTTGCCCTGCGCAACCAAAGCTCGACCGATCGGATGCTTGGTCGGGCAGCTTACGGAGTTGGGTCCACTGTTGGGGTAGCCTTGCCCTTTAGCCGGGAAAACGAAATGGAGGCTGATCATCGAGGCCTGTATTATTCTGCTATGGCTGGTTACGATCCAAGAGGTGCAATTAGTTTTTGGCGAAAAATGGAAGCAAAGAACAAAGGAAAACGGATGCCTCAATTTCTGTCCACCCATCCAAACCCGGGCAACCGTATTCAATTTTTAGAGGAGAAAATGGACCATGCACTTGGTCTTTACCGGCAGGCAAAACATGCGCGGGGAGAGCGAAGCAAAGGATGAGTCTGTTACTCGAAAATCCGGTCGAGGCCTTGCGGCGTTATGTCGCTCATCCCAGCGTCTCCGCAGACTCTTCCTTTTCTGAGGGAGTTACCGGGGCCCGGGATTGTGCCTGTTCCATGCTTCGTGAACTGGGGTTTGCTGTGGAACTGGTCGATACCCCCATTCATCCTGTAATCGTGGGAACACGGGGAGATCCTTCCTGGCCCGGTATTGTTATCTATGGACATTACGATGTTCAACCTCCCGATCCTCTTGATTTATGGACTTCCAAACCTTTCGAGGCCGTAGAAAGAGACGGGCGTTTATACGGTCGGGGGGCAGCCGACAATAAAGGGCCACAAATCGTCCATATGGCTGCTCTTGCCAGGGCTCTTAAAAAGAACCCAGATCTTCCCCTCCGTATTACTTACCTAATCGAAGGAGAGGAAGAAATTGGCAGCCCGAGTTTTCGAAAATTTCTTGAGGATGGAAAAGACAGGTTACAGGGAGATTTTCTGCTGGTTTCAGATACGGGCAGTCCGGGGCCCCAGCAATTGGCTGTGACCACCGGTTTGCGTGGCCTGGTTGCTTTGGAGGTCAGGGTTTATGGGCCCAGGCAGGACTTACATTCAGGCGTGCATGGCGGAGCCTTACTTAATCCCTTGCAGGCCTTGGCGCGTGCCTGTGCGTCCCTGCACGACGATAAGGGCAGGGTAACTGTGCCAGGCTTTTACGATGCGGTTCAGGTTCCCAAGGATTGGGAGCGTGAAGAACTGAGTAAATTGCCCATTACCGAGGCGGCTTATGCTGAGTTTTTGGGTGCTCCCGACTTTTACCCGCCACCGGGCTATTCGCCTTTGGAAGCAATCCGATTTTGCCCGACTCTCGAATTTAATGGCCTAGGAGGAGGTTACCAGGGAGAGGGCTCTAAAACAGTGATTCCAGCTGAAGCATTTGCCAAGATTACCTGCCGACTGGTACCGGATCAATCAGCTGAGGATATTGCCCAGAAAGTCGAGGCTGCATTACAGGCTGCCTTTCCCCCTGCGGTTCGTGTAGAAGTCGAAGCGAAGGGTGGGGGAGATCCCTATGCGATTATGCCCCCTGGCAAACCCGGAGCCGATGAGCACGCCAAACCTCTTCTCAAAAAAGCATTTCCTCTCGCGGAGGCCTGTATTGAGAAAGCTTTCGGATCGCGTCCCCTTTACTTGCGGGAGGGTGGGAGTATTCCCATTATTCGGGATTTAAAAGAGGTCGCGGGGCTTGATTCCTTGATGCTTGGTTTATTTACCAATGAGGATAATTTGCACGCCCCTGATGAAAGTTTTAACCTCGAAATTATGAACAAGGCGATCTCTGCTTTTGAGGAATTTTTCCTGGGCTTGGCAAAGACCTGAGTTTCTCAGGACCCTTCAGGCGACCCGCAATGCTTGAGATGCGGATTAGTTTCCTTTGTAGATTACAAATTCCGCCCGTCTGTCTAAGCGAGTTTGGTTTTCCAAAGCTTGTGGAATCGCAGCTTCATCCCCGATGGAAAGGGTATCAATCCGGCGAGGGTCGGCACCTAACTCAACAAGGTACTGCATAATCGTGTTTGCCCGTCGCTCGCCCAGTGATTTGTTGTATGCAGGAGTACCTTTCCAGTCGCAATACCCTTCGATGAGCAGACGAGCATCCCGGTTTTCCGCCAGAAATCCTGCCAATTCGATTACTTTTCCACGTTCTTCTGGAGAAAGGTTAAATTGATCGAAGTCAAAATAGACTGCCTCGAATGGACGAATGGAATTTCCCGGATCTGAAAATAGTTCGTGGTCTGGATTACGAGGTTGGAGGAGGTCGGGAGTACCCAATAAACCCGCTACAGGTTGTCCTACCGGGGAAACGAGGTTTTGTTCAATTCCCCGATCCAAAATCATTCCGCTGAGATCACCCACAGGGGCTGATCTCGATAATTCACTTTTTGGAACCGCAGTGCGGGAGCAACCAGCAGTCCAAGCAAGGAGCAAGGCCAGTCCGAAGAGGCCCGGGAAACGGAGCATTAATCAGGAACCGCTCAGCACCACAAAGTGGGCCTTGCGTTCCAAGGCGGATGTGGTGGAGTCTGCATCGGGAGTGGCAAGCTCATCTCCCATGGAGAGGATGTCAACCCGGTTGGTGTCTGCTCCGAGATCGACGAGGTATTGTTTGACACTTGAAGCCCGACGGTCTCCCAAAGATTTGTTGTAAGCGGGGGTACCTTTCCAGTCGCAGTATCCTTCAACAAGGATACGGGCGTCTGTATTGGCGTCGAGGTAAGCAGCCACATCCTGAAGTTTTGCCCGCTCTTCTGCTCCAACATTGTATTGGTCGAATCCAAAAAAGATCGGCTCAAAGGGACGCTCACCGTTGGCGAGGTTATCTCCCCAGAACGGGTCCTGAGGTGCCAGGCCATCGCCGGTTAAGCCAGTAATAGTAGCTCCGACCGGAGAGAGTAAATCCTCATCTTCTCCGCTAGTCCCGTCTCCATTTACAAAAGTTCCACGGGTTCCTCCTTTAAGCAACGCAGTGTCCTCTGGGGACAGGGCTTGCTTTTTGGAACAACCAATAAATCCAGCTGACAATAATGCCACGCACAATAACCACACATTTGATTTCATGTTTTTTATTTCCCGCTTTGAATGTTTGGGCTAAGACCCATCATCTTAACCACTTCTATATATTTCCTTGCACGCGCTCGGTTGTTCGTCAATGGGAAAAGGGTGGTATGATGGAATATTTTTTAATTGATAATGGATCGTTGCGACCGGGGTCTGTTTTACAAATGCGTAAAATCGCTCAAGAGTTGTCACAATCTTCTGGGCATCGGGTACGTCCCTTTGGACTTATGCATTCCCACAAAATTGATCCCAACCGCTTGGATGGTGAGCCGGGTGTATCGATGCAGGAATTTTTATCTTCTCCACAGGCAGATACAATTGATGAAATCCGAGCTTTACCCTTTTTTCTCGGCCCCAGTCTCGCCATCACCGATTGGTTGCCCGAAAATCTCCAACTTTGGAAAGATAAACAAGCGGAGACGCGTAAATTTCGCATTCTCAAACCATTGTATCAGCCGGGGGACGATCGCTTGGTTCGAGCAATTTCTGAACTCTGCCACCGAGCAGTCATACGGGCAGGATTTACTCTTCCGTATGTCGCTCTGGTCGATCACGGCACCCCGTTACCTGAAGTCAACCAGGTTCGAGAGAATGTGGGTAGCGAAATGGAAAAAATGATCAGCTCGGTGGTCTCTGGTTTTTCCACCTGCGCCATGGAAAGAAGGCCAGGCCCGCAGTACGATTTTAATGATCCCTTACTCGAGAATTTACTCTCCCGTTGGGTCGCCGATGGAGCCAGGGAAATCGTGGTTTCACAATTTTTTCTTCTTCCCGGGAGGCATGCCGGTCCCGATGGGGATCTTGCGGAAATCTGCCAACCGTTCGAAAAAAATGGGGTGCGGATCGAACGATCCGAAAATTTAGGGGACCATTCTTTGATTAAGGATATTCTGCTCGAGCGGATCCGCACAGATTTGCAGAGTGAAGAAAAACCTTAGGCAATTAAAAGGATACAGATTCCAAGAAGGATACAACCAGCAAGCCTTCTTGCTTTAACCCAGGGCGTGAGGGATCCTTCAGTTAACCCCAGCCTTTTTCCTAACCAGGCCACGAAAAGCAGGGTCCATAAACCCCGGCTTGAATAAACCACATTTACTTCGGTGGGCACACGGTAACAGGCAATGGCAGTGGACATAAGGACGGCCTGAACCGCGATTAAAAGACCACTCCGCCAGGCCCAGTTATCCCCCGGGTTACCACGGCTAAAAATAGGTTCCTCTTTCCAGGGTAGGAGGATGAGCGTAAGAAAACCAAGGGACCCAAAGATGCAAAAGAGCATACGCACGGGGTCCGTCTGGTGGCTAAAGTGAGGAACCATGGAGTCTAGCAAACTGAAGGCAGCGGCAGATGCCAGGGCGAGTAGAATTCCTTTGGCACTGGCCCGTCCACTGTTCTTGGCAGGCCAACCGATCAATCCAACTGCAACTGCGGTAAGACCCGCTGCAATCCAGGTGTCGGTGGATAGGGGTTGGTGTGAAAAGCCGAGGATGACAATAAAGAAGGCGACAAGGATCGACTTGATCCCCATGAGGGGAGAGACCATTGAGGCATCCCCTGCACGCAGGGCACGAAAAAGCAGTGCCTGAGCGAGAAGAAAGATCGCCCCGAGCCCGGACCCGGTGATCCATTCCTTAAGAGTTGGCCATCCTGGAGATAGGAAAAAGTGGGGGATAAAACAGACCGACAAAATAAGGTTGGAAAGAATTACGGTTCTTACCTGTCCACGTCCGAGTTCGAGTGCTTTTTTCCCGGCAATAGCCCCGCCCGCGTAGATCAATCCCGCAAGTAAGGCCAGCAGGTAGGCGGTCCAGTTTTCATATCCGGAAGGATCGTTCATTCCAGTATTAATAGATGAAAATAGGTAGGCTCGGGAGCTGTATATGCGAAGCGAACATGATTTTTAATGTACCTAGTGGGGGCCCTTAGTTTTAGCAATTGAGATTCGAAAAAGTGTGGGAAATATTTCCATTTAGTGCCATTAGTATATGAAAATTTTTTTAGTTTTTAATCTTATTTGCATGGTCATACTTTTATCTTTTTGTTGATCTATGTTTGTTAATTGAATGATGAATGCCCGGATTTGCCTGACCCTTTTTTTTTCCGTCGTTTCGACGTGGGCAGATAATACAACCGTCGATTTTGAAAAGGAGGTGTTTCCTTTGTTTGAAGAAAGGTGTATTGAGTGCCATCAGGCACCTCACGAAAAAAATGGCCGATTAATCAAACCGAAGGCAGGTTTGCGAATGGACGGGTTGGCCCATTTGATGTTCGGTTCAGATGATGGGCCGGTACTAGTTCCCAATCACCCGA
>Ga0209632_10002739_pt1 | contig 16742 bp, 16 predicted proteins | sample COG_10_FD_184754 | JGI IMG/M metagenome (GOLD analysis project Ga0209632, IMG submission 184754) | Pelagic Microbial community sample from North Sea - COGITO 998_met_10 (SPAdes) (version 2) | ecosystem: Environmental > Aquatic > Marine > Neritic zone/Coastal water | place: Helgoland, sampling... | reverse complement strand
CATTAACTGTTACAAATTTGATTTTAGAAATTTATAAAGCACTTGGATTTGAAAATGTAATATTAAAATATTCAGACAGACCTGAAAAAAGAGTTGGTGACGATAATGTCTGGGATAAATCTGAAGCCGCTCTCTTAGAGGCTATCAAACAATCTAAACTTGAATATACAATAAATAAAGGGGAAGGAGCCTTTTATGGTCCAAAAATAGAATTTGTTTTAAGAGATGCGATAGGGCGTGATTGGCAGTGTGGAACATTACAAGTAGATTTAAATTTACCTAATAGATTAGGTGCAACATTTGTTGATAAAGATGGAACAAAAAAAGTTCCAGTAATGTTACATAGAGCTTTATTTGGATCTTTAGAGAGATTTATAGGCATACTTATAGAAAATTATGCAGGAAAATTACCTTTTTGGTTGTCACCAACACAAGCAGTAGTGTGTCCAATAGCAGAAGAAAATAATGAATATGTAAAAAAATTATTTGAAGATTTGTTTAAAGAAGGTATACAATGCGAAGTGGATTTAAGAAACCAGAAGATAAATTACAAAATTAGAGAACATTCTTTAGCAAAAATTCCTATGATTATAGTTTGTGGAAAAAAAGAGGTTGCAGACAATACTGTTACGATAAGAAGACTGGGATCTGAAAAACAAGAGACAATAAAACGAGAAGATTTAATAAAAAATATGCTTACAGCAAATAAGTTACCTTTAAACTAAGTGTCAAGTTTTAAACCAAATTACTTTCAAAGAAGAAGCAAACCTCAAGGCCCAAAAGCTAACGAGAGAATTAGAGCTTTAGATGTTCAGGTAATAGGAAGTGATGGAGGCAACCTTGGTGCAATGCCATTAAATAAAGCAATTGAGATTGCTAAAGGAGAGGGACTTGATCTAATCGAAATTTCACCTAATGCTAATCCACCTGTTTGCAAAATAATGGACATGGGAAAATATAAATATGACTTACAAAAAAAAGCCAACATAGCAAAAAAAAAACAAAAAACTGTTTCACTAAAAGAGATTAAATTAAGACCAGGAACAGATACTCACGATTATAATTTTAAAATTAAAAACGCTAAAAAGTTTATAACTAAGGGAGATAAAGTAAAATTTACTGTAAAATTTAAAGGTAGAGAGATGCAGCACACGGAGCTTGGGAAACAATTGATGAGTAAAATAATAGAAGAGACTAAAGATATCGCAAAAGTAGAAAGCAGACCAAAATTTGAGGGAAGACAAATGGTAATGATCATTCAACCCATCTAAATCGAAGATAATATCATCTTGTAAAGATTAATTATTGCCTATATAAAAACCCAAATATTTATGCCAAAATTAAAAACTAAAAGCTCAGCCAAAAAAAGATTTAGATTTACAGCTTCAGGTAAAATTAAAATGCCTCAAGCAGGAAAAAGACACGGTATGATCAAGAGAACAAATTCACAGATAAGAAAACAAAGAGGCACTACGATTATGACAAAACAAGATTCTAAAATTGTAAAATCGTATATGCCATATAATTTAAGAGGATAATATGTCTAGAACAAAACGTGGCGTTGTCAGTAGAGCAAAACATAAAAAAGTTTTAAAAACTGTTAAAGGTCAATACGGAAGAAGAAAGAATACTATTCGTATAGCTCGTCAAGCGATGGAAAAAGCAATGCAATATGCCTATCGTGATAGAAAAACAAAAAAAAGAGAATTTAGATCTTTATGGATCCAGAGAATTAATGCAGGAGTTAGAATGGAAGGCCTGACATATTCAAAATTTATTAACGGTTTGGTTAAATCCAAGATCAAGTTAGATAGAAAAGTGTTAGCAGAATTGGCTTACAACAATCCAGAAGTCTTTAAATCCATAGTAAAAAAGGTTCAATCCTCCCTTAATTAATAAGGGTCTTTGATTTAACCGCAACTTAATATAAAAAATCATAATACCCGATGAGTGATTTAGATAAAATAAATTCTATTTTTAATGCGAAGATAGACTCCATTAAGTCTAAAGATGAGTTACAAAATCTTAAGACAGAATTTTTTGGCAAAAAAGGTCAAATAACCAGTCAGTTTAAAAATTTAGGATCTTTACCTCCTGATAAAAAAAAAAAATTTGCATCTGAGTTAAATAAATTAAAAGATAATTTAGCCAATCAGATAAATACAAAGAATTTAGAAATAGAAACGAAAGAAATTAATAATAAATTAAAAGATGAAAAAATTGATATAACTTTACCTTCAAGACCTTTCAGACAAGGAAAAATTCATCCAGTATCACAAGTGATTGATGAAATTTCATCAATATTTTCAGAGATTGGATTTTCAGTAGCTGAAGGCCCTGATGTAGAAACAGAGTATAATAATTTTACAGCATTAAATACTCCAGAGGACCATCCAGCTAGAGATATGCATGATACTTTCTATTTAGAGGAAGATAAAAAAATTTTATTGAGAACTCATACTTCACCAGTTCAAATTAGAACAATGTTAAATGAAAAACCACCATTTAAAATTATTGTGCCCGGTAGAACATATCGCTGTGATAGCGATCAAACTCATGCACCAATGTTTCATCAGTTAGAGGGACTACATATTGATAAAAATATTACAATGAGTCATTTAAAAGGTTGTTTAGATTATTTTATTAAAGAATTTTTTGAGGTCAAAAATGTTAAAATGAGATTTAGGCCAAGTCATTTCCCTTTTACTGAGCCTTCGGCAGAAGTAGACATTGGCTATAAACTTGAAAATGGAAGAATAGTTATAGGAGAAGGTGATAAATGGTTAGAAATTTTAGGTTGTGGAATGGTGCATCCTAATGTTTTAAAAAATGTCAAAATAGATACAAAACAATATCAAGGATATGCTTTTGGTATAGGGATCGATCGACTTGCAATGTTAAAATATGGAATTAATGATTTAAGAGCTTTTTTTGAAACTGATTATAGGTGGTTAAATCATTTTGGTTTTGACCCTTTAGATGTTCCAACAAATTACAGGGGTCTAAGCAAATGATAATTACAATACCATGGCTAAAAGAACATTTACATACAAAAGCTAACGAAGCAAAGATAATTGACCAATTAACAAATATTGGACTTGAAGTTGAGGGTATAAAAGAAAATTCAGGTGAATTAGCCTATTTCAAAATTGCAAAAATTTTAAAAGCTGAAAAGCATCCTAATGCAGATAAACTAAAAGTTTGTGATGTAACTTTGGGTGATAACAAGATTATTAAAGTAGTTTGTGGCGCCTCTAATGCAAGAGAAGGATTAGTAACAATTTACGCTCCTCCAGGAGCCATTATACCTAAAACGAAGTTTGAATTAAAGGTGGCTAAAATTAGAGGTGTAGAGTCTAGAGGAATGCTTTGTTCAGAAAGTGAGTTAAACTTATCAAATGAAAGTGATGGTATCGTAGAGTTAAAAAATAAAGAAAATGAAATTGGCAAAAATTATTTTAAAATTAATTCAGAAAAAGTAATAGATATTTCTATCACACCTAACAGAGCCGACTGCTTAGGAGTAAGAGGAATAGCAAGAGATTTAGCGTCGTCTGGTCTTGGAAATCTTCTGAAGTTAAAAAAGAAAAATTTAAAACAAAAATTGAGTCAACCATTAAGAGTTTCAATTCCTAAAGAAAAGGATCAGGGATGCGTATCTTTTGGCAGCTGTTACATAAAAAATATTACCAACAAAGAAAGTCCAGGCTGGCTGAAAAATAAAATTATAGCCCTAGGGTTAAAACCGATTTCCGCTGTAGTTGATATTACAAATTATGTAATGTTCGATTTAAATCGACCTCTTCATGCTTATGATGTTAATAAAATAGATAAAGAAATAATTGTTAGAAATTCAAAAGAAGGTGAAGAATTTGAAGCATTAGATAACAAGAAATATAAGTTGAAAAATGGCATGTGTGTTATTGCTGATAAAAGTAGTATTTTAGGTCTCGGAGGAATAATTGGAGGAACAAAAACCTCAACAGAACTAGATACCAAAAATATATTATTAGAATCAGCTTATTTTTTACCGTCATCAATCAGAAAAACTGCTCGTTTATTAAACATTAATACTGATGCAAAATATAGATTTGAACGAGGAATAGATCCAAATTCTATTCAAGAAGGCCTTGAGATAGCTGCAGAGTTAATAGTTAAGATTTGTGGTGGAGAAGCAAGCAAATATTCTTTCACGGGCCAGAAAATCCCAAAAAAAAAAATTATAGAATTTGATATCGCAAAATTTTTAAATTTAATAGGTATTTCAATTTCAATAGTTGAGGCAAATAAAATTCTATCATCTTTAGGGTTTAAATGTAAAAAAAATAAAAAAACTTTAAAAGTTGAAGTTCCTTCTTGGAGACCAGATGTTACACAAGATGTTGATTTAATCGAGGAATTAATAAGGATTAAAGGATTTGATAATATAAAATTAATTGAACCAGAGAAAAAAAGAGTAAAAGAAACACTTAATTTTAAACAAAAACTTTTTCATCTTTCACAAAGATCTTTAGCTTCCAAAGGCTATATAGAAGCTGTCACTTGGTCATTCACAGATTCCAATATAGATAAACAGTTTTCAAGAGGAGAAAAAGAAATAAAGATTTACAATCCTATTTCCTCTGATTTAGATGTTTTGAGAAGATCTATATTTTCAAATCTTTCAATTTATTTAAAAAAAAATCAAGATAGAGGCCATGAAGATTTATCATTTTTTGAAATAGGACCAGTTTTTTTTGGAAAAAATCCTGGTGAACAACAGGTAATAGCTGGAGGAATAAAATCAGGACAAGTAAATAGAAAAAGCTGGAATGAAAAAGCAAGAAATATTGATGTTTTTGATATTAAAAGCGACGCAATAAGAACTCTTATGGAATTAGGTGTAGATGAAAAAAATATTTTTGTAAGTGACTCAACCAAAACTAGCTATCATCCAGGCCGATCAGGATCTATTACCTTAAAATCAGAAAAAGGGCCTCACCTCGCTTGTTTTGGAGAATTACATCCTGCTATAATTAAAAAATTAGATTTTAAAGATACAAATATTTTTGGATTTGAAATATATTTAAACAACATACCCCAACCAAATAAAAAAGTAAGACAGACTAAGTCAATTTACAATGTTTCTGATTTTCAAAAATCAGAAAGAGATTTTGCTTTCGTAATAGATAAATCTTTTAAAATTGGTTTACTTGAAAGATTAATTAAATCAATAGATGAAAATATTATACAAAAAGTTAGCATATTTGACATTTACGAAGGCGAGAACATTCCTAAAGATAAGAAATCTGTAGCCATAAATGTAATACTTCAATCTTTGGATAAAACTTTAAATGAAAAAGATTTAGATCAAGTAAGTCAAAAAATAATAGAAACGGTTAAAGAAAAAACTGGTGCAATAATTAGATCCTAATGTCAGATATAGATAGAATTCGTAATTTTTCAATAATTGCGCATATAGACCACGGCAAGTCAACGATTGCAGATAGAATTATACATAAATGTGGTGGTTTAACCGACCGTGAAATGAAATCACAAGTTTTGGATTCTATGGATATAGAGCGTGAAAGAGGAATTACCATTAAGGCACAAACAGTTAAATTAAAATATAAAGCCAAAGATGGAAATGTTTATACTCTAAATATAATAGATACTCCTGGTCATGTAGATTTTGGTTATGAAGTAAGTCGATCATTATCTGCATGTGAAGGATCATTATTAATTGTTGATAGCACTCAGGGTGTCGAGGCTCAAACATTAGCAAATGTATATCAAGCACTTGAAATTAACCATGAAGTTATACCTATTTTGAATAAAATAGATTTACCAGCATCAGATTTAGAAAAAACAAAAAAAGAAATCGAAGATGTAATAGGAATTGATACCTCAAACGCAATTAGTTGTTCCGGTAAAACAGGAGAAGGTATTGATGAAATATTAGAGGTAATAGTGAATACATTACCAGCTCCAAAAGGAATTCAAGAAGATAAACTTAAATCTCTATTAGTTGATAGCTGGTATGACACCTACCTAGGCGTAGTCATTCTAGTTAGAGTAATAAATGGAAAAATAAAAAAAGATATGAAGATTAAATTAATGTCTAATGATCAGGAGTACGTAATAGAAAAAGTGGGTGTTTTTACTCCAAAACCAACAGATATTGATGAATTAAATTCTGGTGAAATAGGTTTTATTATTACTGGGATTAAGTCTTTATCAGAAACAAAAGTTGGAGATACAATTTGTGATGCATCAAAACCGATTGATACACCTTTACCAGGATTCAAACCAAGCAAGCCAGTAGTTTTTTGTGGCTTATTTCCAGTTGATAGCTCCGAATATCAAAAACTTAAAGATGGCTTGGGGAAACTAAAGCTTAATGATGCTAGCTTTTCTTATGAGGCTGAGTCTTCAAGCGCCTTAGGGTTAGGCTTTAGGTGTGGTTTTTTAGGCTTACTGCATCTAGAAATTATAACTGAAAGGTTAGAAAGAGAATTTGATGTAAATTTGATAACCACAACACCAGGCGTAATTTATAAAGTACATTTAGTGAAGGGCGATGTGATAGATCTACAAAACCCTTCTAGTATGCCGGACCCTACACAAATTGAAAAAATTGAAGAGCCATGGATTAAGGCTACAGTAATTACACCAGATGAATATCTGGGTTCAATTATAAAAATTTGCCAAGATAAAAGAGGATTACAAACTAATCTTAGTTATTCTGGGAACAGAGCAGTGTTATCTTATGACATGCCATTAAACGAAGTTGTTTTTGATTTCAACGATAAACTAAAATCCGTATCAAGTGGATATGCAAGTTTTGATTATGAGATTACAGAACATAAAGAAGGTGATCTAGTAAAGCTTGGTATACTGGTTAACGCAGAAGCAGTTGATGCGTTAGCTATGATAATTCATAAGGATTTTGCTCAAACTACCGGGCGCCAGGTGTGTGAAAAACTAAAAGATTTAATTCCAAGGCACAACTTTATGATTCCTATCCAAGCAGCAATTGGTGGAAAAATTGTAGCAAGAGAATCAATAAAAGGATTTTCAAAAGATGTGTTGACTAAAATTCATGGTGGTGGAGCGGGAGATAGAAAAAAAAAATTATTAAAGAAACAAAAAAAAGGAAAAGCTAGATCAAAACAATTTGGTAAAGTAGAAATTCCACAGGAAGCATTTATTGGTGTTTTAAAAATTAGCAAAGAAACTTAATGAAAAAACTCTTTATCATTTCAAATGAAAGTATTTCATTGCAAGGTGGTAAATTTTATTGTGACAATATAGATCTTAAATCTACACCAGAAGGTTTAAATAAAAAATTTGAAGTAAATTTATTTGCTAGGAAGTCTAACAAAAAAAGAGCTCACGAAATAAGAATTAAAAAAATTAAAATATTTAACAATATTTTTTCTTATATTTCATCATTAATAGCAGCTTTAAAAGATGAAGAGGCTAAATATTTGATAATTTCAATTTCACCTTATACATTTGTAATTTCTTTATTGATTAGACTGTCAGGTAGAAAACCAATTATATATTTAAGAAGTGATGGATACGGTGAGTATAAAGCTATATTAGGAAAAATTGGACCTGTAATTTATCATTTCATGTTTAGTGTCACAGCTACAATTTCAAATTTAATAAGTTGTAGAAATTATATCCTTAGAGAAAAGAAAGGGAAAATTATAAATCCATCTCAGCTTGATTCAACCTGGCTAAGAAAATCGAAAGATTTAAAGATAAAAAATTTTAAATTATTATATGTTGGGAGAATAAGAGTAGAAAAAGGCATTTATTCACTTGTAAATTTAATTAAAAATAAAAGAGATATTTCTCTTACGGTAGTAGGTGCTGAAAAAGATTCATCATACAAAATAAACCAAAGTAATGTAAAAATATTCCCTACTCAAAATAATAAAAATAAATTAATAAAATATTATGATGATCATAACATATTAATCTTACCTTCATTTACCGAAGGTCATCCAATGGTATTGCTTGAAGCATTAGCTAGAAGAAGACCTGTAATTATTTTTGATGAAATAAAACATGTCATTGGAAATAAAAAAGGAATTTTTATTTCGAGGAGAAATTTTCTAAGCTTTTTTGGCACACTTAATAATATTAAAAAGAACTACAAAAAAATTCAAAAAGATATGAAAAAAAACAAGCTTCCAACAAATAAAGAATTTATTGAAAAATTTATTAAGTGTATTGATGATTTCAAATAGGAGAGATGGCCGAGTGGTTGAAGGCGCACGCTTGGAAAGCGTGTATACGGGCAACCGTATCAAGGGTTCGAATCCCTTTCTCTCCGCCATCAAATTTTGCAAATTAGAATCAATCTAATTATTTATTATTTAAAAGGACTCAGAATGATCACCAAGACCACCATTTTGAGTCTTTTAATACAATTTTTTTAAAATTGAATTTTATTGGGCTTTTATAGCATTGTTGAAGTGTTAGGGTTCTATAAACCAAGACGAAATGATTCGTTTTGAAAGTTAAACAAAAAAAGGGAGTAACAATGAAAGCAATATCAGGACTAACGTCAATTTTTGACAGCCTAACAAAAGTAGTAATATCTCTACTTGCTTTAGGTATAGTAGTAAGCCTACTTGGTGGAAATGTGCCATTTGTTGGTGGAATCGCTTCTAATATTATAGGCTTGGTACAATCTTTAGGTGATGCTGGAATAGTTGGATTAGTTGCCGCTATTATCATCTTAAATTTGTACAAATAATTAATTAAAGCTACGTCCCTCAAAGAGGCTTTAATACTGGTCTTCCTAAATAACTTTCAATTTAGGAAGACCCTAAATAAATGGAAAAATTATGATAAATTTGATTACGACATTAACGAAATATTTAAATAAATTTTTAGAACTTGGAATTTTGCTGTTAGCAATTTCAGTAATTGCTGAAATTATATTTGGCCCAAATGTTGCTTTTTTTGGATCTCAAGTTACTGAAAACTTAATAAATTTACTTAATGCTCTTGGAGAACAAGGTATCGCAGCTTTAATAATCGTTTTAGCTGTAATATTTGCATACAGAAAAATATTAAAATAACTTTATTGATTTTTTAGTTATCCACATTCAACTAACAAGAGTCTTAAAGTTTTTAAACGAATCTTGTAAATTATATTTAGAGGTGGTGGAGGGAGACTTAAACCACCTCTACTTCAAATTCTTTTAATTCCTATTACTTTTAAATTAGCTGTTTTTTCAATTTTTTTAATGGTTTTATCAATATCCATTAGAATAGTTTTTTTTAGAGGTCCATAAGCATGAATTAATTTTTTTTTTGATAAAGCAACGGCAACGTGACCTTTCCAATAAATAAGATCATTTTTTTCAATATTCTTAAAATTGATATTATTTTTAAAATACTTAAATTGATCTTTGGCATCTCTAGGACAAAATTTATTATTGAAATTTAAAAAAACCTGAACTAACGCCGAACAATCTATACCTTTAAAAGATTTTCCACCCCATTTGTATTTAATATTTTTAAATATCATTATGTGCTTGAACATATCTTTTTCTTTATAAGAAATGGGTTTTACCTCATTTCGACTTACCCATCCCTTATCGAATTGTAAAAATTTAAATTTTTTATTTATCACTTTAATTTTTGAACCAAAAGTAAGTTCATTTATTTTATCTAATTTATTTGGAAATTTATAAATTTTTGCTTTCAGTTTATTAATTTTGTGTGTTGGTTTAAAATAATTTTGATAATTTTTATTTTTGATAAAACCTAAGTAATTATCTTCTTTAACTCTAATCAAAAGCCATTTCTTAAACTTTTTTATAATACTGAAACTATCCCCGTAAATCATTTGAGTAACTATCTCAGATTTTGTAGATTTTTTTTTGTAAAGATTAATTTCAGAATGATTATTTGAATATAATTTTTTCATATACTAGTATTTAACGGGTGCAATTTTGGCAATCCATATTATTAATAATAAAACTGGGATTCCAATAATTGCAGTAAAGATGTAAAAATTTGAATACCCTATTTGGCTTACTATTGTCCCAGAATAACCAGCTAGAACTTTTGGTAAAAACAACATCAATGAACTAAATAATGCATATTGTGTTGCTGTGAACTTCATCGATGTTAATGCTGACAGGTAAACAACGAAAGCAGCACCTGCAAAACCACTAGAAATATTATCAGCTGTAATCACTGTAATAAGAATATCAATGTTCGGGTCTGATACAGCCAGCCAGGCGAAAAGAAGATTGCTCGCTGCTGCAATTAGTGCACCAAAAAATAAAGCCCGCAAAGTTCCAATTCTTACTGCTGTATAACCACCAATAATTCCACCTAAAATAGTCGCAAATATCCCAAAAAATTTTGAGTATGTGGCAATTTCTTTAACATTATATCCTTTTTCAAGATAAAAAATATTTGCTACAACGCCCATTACAATATCAGCTATTCTATACAATCCAATTAAAAGTAAAATTAAGATAGCTACCTTACCATATCTATTTATAAAATTAGATACTGGTTTCACATAAGCAGTTATAGCGGAATTTTTTTTAATTAAATTAATTTTAATTAATAAATAGATCAGACTGCCAGAACTAATAAAACACAAAATAATTTTTACTAAAGCAAATAAAAACTTCTCTAGAGGTTCATCATTATTAAAAGGATTATTTAAAAAAGAATATACTAAAATAAATATTGCAATTGCTAAAATAAATGTAATTAAGAATCTAATTTTATCATTAAAACTCAGAAAAGAAGTCTTTCTTTTTATATTAGGTTCAGGTGAAAAAATAGTTGTTAAAATACCCACAAGCATTAAAGAAGCCATTGACAGATAAACTGTTTTCCAAACTCCTACATCGTATACTTCTAGACCTAAATAAGAAGCAAGAAGTAAACTGCCTGCCCCAGCAACTAACATTCCGATTCTATAACCAGCTATGTATAAAGAAGATAATACACCTTGTAATCTTTGTGGAGCAGACTCTATTCTGTAAGCATCTATAACGATATCTTGTGAAGCACTTGAAAAGGCAATCAAGACTGACCCTATAGCTGTTAGAACTAATGTTTTAGATGGATCTGTAAAGGATATAAAAATCAAGCTTAAAACAATCATTATTTGTGAGGTTAAAAGCCAACTCTTCCTATGTCCAAAATTTTGAAATGGTAGTTTAAAGTTGTCAATTACAGGTGACCAAATAAACTTAAAAGAATAAGCTAAGGCAGCCCAACTGAACATTGTTATTGTATTTCTACTAACCTCTGCTTTTACTAACCAGACGGATAATGTTGAAAAAACTAGAAGTATTGGTAAACCTGAAGAAAAACCTAAAAAAAACATTTTAATAGATTTTAAATTTAAGAAAACTTTAAAAAAATTGTTTTTACTATTATTCATTTATATATTTTTAAACTCTCCAAAATGATGGAAAAAATAAAACTAAAACTGCAAAGAGCTCTAATCTTCCTAAAAGCATTCCGATTGAAAGAATCCATTTTGATAAATCTGGTATAGCTTTATAATTTCCATTTGGCCCAATCATATCACCAAGTCCAGGCCCTACGTTCGATATTGCACTTGCAGCACCAGAAATAGATGTAAGAAAATCAAGACCAGAGATTGATAAAAGCATGGCTATAATAAAAAATATAAATAAAAATGAAAAAATAAATACAATTACTGAATTGATAAAAGTATCTGATATTTTTTGATTATTGTATTTAGTTATTATTACAATATTTGGAGATATTAATTTCTTAATTTGATTTTTTAAAAAAATAAGCAACATTTGTAATCTAAATATTTTAATTCCACATGCGGTTGAGCCAGCACATCCACCAACAAACATTAAAAATAAAAAGAAAATTAGCGAGAATTTCCCCCATAACCCAAAATCATCTGTCACATAACCTGTGCCAGATAAAATTGAAATAACGTTAAAGGATGATATTCTAATTTTATCTAAGACATTGCTTTCATTTTCAATAAATAATAAATACAAAAACATGATTATTATGGATATTAGAAGTAAGTAGATTAAACCTTTTATTTGCACATCTTGAAAAAATATTTTTTTATTACCATGTACAAACTTTAGATATGAAATGAAGGGTATACTCCCTAAGACTATAAAAATACTTGCAATAATTTCTATATTTGAATTTTTAAAGAAACCAATTGAATCATTATGAGTTGAGAATCCACCTGTTGCAATTGTAGTCATAGCATGAGAAATGCTATCAAAAATTGACATTCCAAATAACCAGTAAAAAATTCCACATAACAGAGTTAATGTAAAGTATGTTAATATAATAATAGTTGCTACTTCAACAGTTCTAGGTAAAATTTTTTCAGCATTATCTGACCCCTCCATCTTAAATAATTGCATTCCACCTACCTTCAACAAAGGTAATATTGTAATTGCCATTACAACTATTCCTATTCCACCAAGCCACTGCATTAAAGCTCGCCATAATAAAATACTTTTTGGACTGTTGTCCAAATCAGTGATAATCGTTGCTCCTGTTGTTGTAATTCCTGACATACTCTCAAAAAAAGCTTCACTGAACGTAAATTCTTTAGGAGATAAAATAAAAGGTAAGCTACCAAAAACTGCAACCATCAGCCATGCTAAAGTAGAAAATAAAAAAGTTTGCCTTAAATTTAATTTAAAATCTTTATCTAAGTTAGCTAAGATAAACAATATTCCAATAAAAATTGTGACAAATGATGATGCAATAAAGCTATGACTGTTTTCATTGTACACCAATTGCATTATGTAAGGAATCAACATGGAAGCCCCAAGCACGACCAGCAATACTCCAATCATGAAAAAAACAGTTTTGTTTGTAGCCATAGTTTTGAGATTATTTAAATAGTCATAAAATTCAACTTAATATCATGTAATTATACCTGTATTTTATACATAAAATTTAATAAACCATAGCTATGCTTGATAACAACTTGATACAATCAACTTCCTCTTGGCCTTTTGTAGAAGTAAGAAAACTTCTAAAAGATAGAAGAGAGATAATTAGTAAGAAGGATAAGATAACTTTTCAAACGGGTTATGGACCAAGTGGATTGCCTCACATAGGCACCTTTGGTGAAGTTGCAAGAACTACGATGATGATAAATGCGCTTAATCATATTCAAAAAACTAATCATGAATTAATTACTTTTTCTGATGATATGGATGGGCTTAGAAAAGTACCTGACAATATACCTAATGATAAAGTTTTAAAAGACAATCTGGGAAAACCTCTTACTGACATTCCAGACCCATTTAAGAAATTTAATAGTTTTGGAGAACACAATAATGAAATGTTAAAGGAATTTCTAAATAAATTTAATTTTAAATTTATCTTTAAAAGTTCAACTGAAAATTACAAAGGTGGGGTTTTCAATAATTCATTATTGAGAGTTTTAGAAAAATACGAAGAAATTATGAATATTATTCTTCCTACCTTGAGAGAGGAACGTAGAAAAACCTACTGTCCCTTTTTACCGATATGTCCAAAAACAGGAAAAGTTTTGGAGATACCATTGATAGAGATGGATAAAAAAACAGGAAAAGTAGTTTTTGATAATGGTAATGAGAAAATAGAAACAACAATTTTAGACGGAAACTGTAAATTACAATGGAAAGTCGACTGGGCTATGAGGTGGTTTACTTTTGATGTTGATTTTGAGATGTACGGAAAAGATTTAACTGAAAGCGCTATATTATCTAATAAAATTTGCAGATCATTAGGCAAAACTCCTCCCAATGGATTTGCTTACGAATTATTTTTAGATGACAAGGGTGAAAAAATATCGAAATCAAAAGGAAATGGAATTTCAATTGAGCAATGGCTTAGGTATGCTTCGCCAGAGAGTTTATCGCTTTATATGTATCCAAATCCAAAAAGAGCAAAAAAACTTTATTCGGAAGTAGTTCCAAAAACAGTTGATGAATATCTATCTTGTATAGAAAAGTTTCCTGATCAAAAAGATAAAGATCAAATTTTAAATCCAGTATGGCATGTTCATAACGGCAGACCTCCTAAAGAAAAAATAGTAATGCCTTTTTCAATGCTATTAAATTTAGTTGGATCAAGTAATGCAGACAATAAAGAAATTTTATGGAAGTTTATAAATAAATTTCACAAAGAAATAAAACCCAGTGAGTATCCCATCTTGGATGGGTTGACTGAGTACGCTATCAATTATTTTAAAGATAAAGTGGAGCCAAATAAAAAGTTTAAAAAACCAAATTCTGAAGAAAAAAAGGCTTTAGAAAATTTAGTTCTTAAACTAAAAGAAATTGATCAGTCTTTAAAGCCTGAAGAAATTCAAACTTTTGTATATACAATTGGAAAAGAAAATGGATATGAAAAAAACTTAAGAGATTGGTTCAAACTTATTTATGAAGTTGTCTTTGGTGAAGAAAATGGTCCAAGAATGGGTTATTTTATAAGTTTCTTTGGACTTAATGAGACAATTGAATTAATTAATAAAAAGATAAAATAATTAATGTTTTCTATTTTAAGACCTTACATATTTTCACTTGATCCAGAAGTGGCTCATGATTTAGCAATTAAATCATTAAAGGCAAATTTTTTACCTAAAAGTTTTTTTGATGTTGCCGACGAGAAAATATTAGAAACAAAACTATTTGATAAAAAACTGCCTAACCCAATTGGCCTGGCTGCTGGCTTTGATAAAAGCGCTGAAGTTTATAACTCTTTATTTAAATTCGGCTTTGGTTTTATTGAAGTAGGGACTGTAACTCCTAAAAAACAATTAGGTAACCCTAAACCTAGAATATTTAGACTGGAGAAGGATCAAGCATTAATAAATAGATTAGGTTTTAATAACCATGGTTCAGAAATTATATTCAAAAGAATTTCAGAAAATCAACCAGATGGTTTTTTAGGAATAAATATTGGCCCAAATAAAGAAACAAAAAATAAGGAAGAAGACTACTTTTTATGCCTGTCGAGACTTTCAACGGATGCAGGTTATATAACAATCAATATTTCATCACCAAATACAGAAGGATTAAGAAATTTTCACAACCAAGAAGAAATGAAAAAATTGTTAACTGGATTAAATAAGATTAAAAAAGAAAAAAAAATTGAACAACCAATAGCAATCAAGATTTCTCCTGATATCAACGAAGAAGATATTGGGCGAATAATCGAATTAGTTAAAAATCAGAAGATACAAGGTATAATCGTATCTAACACGTCAGACAAAAACCGAGAAGATTTATCAGATATTAAAAAAAATGAGGTGGGAGGATTATCAGGCCAACCATTAAAAGATATTTCAACGAATCTAATTAAAAAATTTTACAAAGAAACTAAGGGAGAAGTTAAAATTATTGGAGTGGGTGGAGTCGATTCTGGTCAAAGCGCTTTTGAAAAAATAACAGCTGGTGCAGATGCTGTACAATTATATACAGGAATGGTTTATAAAGGTCCTAGTATCGTAAAAGAAATTAAAAAAGAGCTAATTTCAATTTTAAAAAAAGAAAACCTTAAGAACATTAGTGAAGCAGTAGGAATTAACGCTTGACCCATCTATAAACAAGAATTATATAGCACTAGGAAAAATTATGTCAAAAAGATGCGAATTAACAGGAATATCACCCCTAAAAGGTCACAACGTTAGCCACGCAAAGAATAAAACTAAAAGAAGATTCTTACCTAACTTGAAAAAAGTAATTTTTAGAAGTGATGCTTTAAAGAAAAATATTAAACTTAATGTAACGAACGCCGCTGTACGGACAGTGGATTTCAAAGGTGGTTTAGATAAGTTTCTTAAGTCTGCAAAAAAAATTAAACTATCTCCAAAAGTTAAAAAACTTAAAGTATCTATCTCAGCTAAATCTTAATTATAAGATTGATTAATGTCATTATTTTATAAATTATCCATAACGATGGGTTTACTCGTTATCGCATCAAATTATTTAGTTCAATTTCCAGTTAGTTATTTTAGTTTAGAAGAAGTGCTTACATACGGTGCATTTACTTATCCTATCACGTTTTTTATTACTGATTTATCCAATCGGGCATATGGAAAAGTAATTGCTAGAAAAGTTGTTTATATTGGATTTGTAATTGGAATACTTTTAACTTTATTTATATCTACAAATTTTTCAGACATTATTTCAATTAGAATTGCTATTGGTTCAGGTTTAGCTTTTATTATAGCTCACAACATTGATATCAAAATTTTTGACTCATTAAGAAAACTACACTGGGCAGTAGCACCTCTCTCTTCATCTGTAATTGGATCTATAATTGATACGTTTTTATTTTTTTCGATAGCCTTTTATGGTACAGAAGTTCCATGGATAACTTTAGCTTTTGGCGACTTAACAATAAAATTAGTAATCGCCTTATTAATGTTGATTCCTTTTCGATTTTTAATTAAAAGTATAAAAGACTTTACTCAAGAAGCTTCAAATTAGATTTTACTATGAAAAAATTTCTAGGATTTATTGTTTTAAGTTTATTTTTGAATGGCAACTCTTATGCCAAAATAAAATCAGAAGACATCACTTTTCCTGGAAAATATTACACGAAAGAAATCAAGGCTTGTTCAGCAATTCCTAAAGATAAATCATTTAGCAATCAATCGGCTATCGACACTGTAAAAGGTGTAGTTGGATTTGACTGGTCGAAATATCATACAGAAAATAGTAATTCTATTTGGGTAGAACATAAAGCTA
>Ga0209632_10002736_pt1 | contig 16743 bp, 12 predicted proteins | sample COG_10_FD_184754 | JGI IMG/M metagenome (GOLD analysis project Ga0209632, IMG submission 184754) | Pelagic Microbial community sample from North Sea - COGITO 998_met_10 (SPAdes) (version 2) | ecosystem: Environmental > Aquatic > Marine > Neritic zone/Coastal water | place: Helgoland, sampling... | reverse complement strand
CCCCTATCTGTTTAGCAAGATCCAGTTGTGTCATGTCAGAATGCGCAGCACGACAAACAACGCCAGTAGTGTGAACCAAGCTCTCTTTTCACGAAAAGAAATGCTGACACCTCTGCTTCTGAATTAGGGCATTGGGAATGAAGTAGTTGGATTTCATGGAGGTCCTGCGAGGGCGACGCTAAAATTTGCACAACTGGTGAGTACCTCAAGCTCTTCTCAGATGCTCTGAACTTGTTGACCAGAAATATTCCTAATGTGATCCACGAAAGTATCTGTATTGCCTGAAAATTCTGCTGACCAGCGCACTAGCGCGAATACTTGTTCGACATCTTCTTCAGCACTGACATGGGATGCGCCATCTGCGAAGACTTTAACCGTGCGCACGTATAAGTTGTCATAGAACGGCTGTCCACACAGCGCAAAATCATTCTGTCGCCTACTAACTGTGGCGGATGCCTCTTCTTGCACACTACCCTGCTGCGCAGTTGCGCTTGTCGCAATGATAAACACTAAAAAAATAACACTGAATACTCTCTTCATGATCCAGACACCTCACTTCCGGCAGGTATCGCGGCATCAAGCTGTATGCCGCTGTTGTGTCTAATCTTTTTTACACCTCTTGAAATACCATTCCTCCCAAACCTGCAAGGCGGCTTGCACCCAATGTTCGATTGCACTAACTTAGCGCTGCGAAAAGGAGAGAACATGAGCTGGCAAGATGAGGTGGATGAGTTAAGACGGCGCGAAAAATTGGCTGCCCAGATGGGCGGAGAAGAACGCATTCAGCGCCAACACGACAATGGACGACTTACTGTGAGAGAACGTATCGATGCACTTGCGGATACCAACTCCTTTCACGAGATAGGAGCACTAGCGGGAAAGGCCAGTTATAGAGAAGACGGCCAGTTAGAAGACTTCACTCCTTCAAACTTCGTGCTCGGTACAGCAAAAATAAACAGTAGGCGAGTCGTGATAGGCGGCGATGACTTCACCGTGCGCGGCGGTGCTGCCGATGCGAAGATTGGCGACAAATCAGGCTACGGCGAACGCTATGCACTCGAGATGCGCCTGCCCTTGGTAAGACTCATAGACGGCAGCGGCGGCGGAGGCTCGGTGAAGACTCTAGAGATGGTCGGCCATTCCTACGTCCCTGCCCTGCATGGATTCGAGACTACGATGCAGCTGATGGGTCACGTTCCGGTTGTCTGCGCCTGCATGGGCTCGGTAGCAGGACTCGGCGCCGTTCGCACCACTATCTCTCACTTCTCCCTGATGATTAAAGACACTAGTCAGCTATTTGTCGCCGGCCCGCCGGTTGTCGAGCGCGGTTTCGGCAAACCCATAGAGAAGAATGAGCTGGGTGGATCAGATATCCATGCAAATGGCAGCGGTGCCGTAGACAACGAGGTGGAAACGGAGCAAGAGGCTTTTGAGACTATTTCTCGTTTCCTATCCTACCTGCCACAGAACGTCTGGCAGGCTCCACCTCGAATAGAGAATACAGATCCAGTCGAGCGCAGAGATGAATCCTTACTGTCTGTCATTCCCAGAGATAGGCGCCAGATGTACCAAGTAAGGGAGATAATTAACTGTGTAGTCGACCTGAAATCGTTCTTCGAGATAAACCCTAATTATGGCGAATCACTAGTAGTTGGACTCGCGCGCCTAAACGGCTATTCAGTCGGCGTCATGGCTAATGACACGCATCACCACGGCGGCGCGGTCAATGCTACGGCGTCAGAGAAGATGATGAGGTTCGTGGATCTTTGCGATACCTTTCATATCCCCATCCTCAACTTAGTCGACAATCCAGGATTCCTGATTGGCCGGACTGCCGAGGAAGAAGGCACTGTGCGAATCGGCAGTCGTGCCCTGATGGCCTGCTATCAAGCCTCCGTTCCCTGGGTATCAGTCATTACTCGGCGCTGCTATGGAGTCGCCGGTGCCGGCCATGGCAATGCCGATCGACTTAACCTGCGCTATGCATGGCCGTCTGCTGACTGGGGTTCATTACCTATAGAGGGTGGTGTTCAGGCCGCCTACCGGCGAGACATCGAAGCTGCAGATGATCCCGACGCAAGGCGGCGCGAACTTGAGGGGATGTTAGAGAAGTATCGCTCGCCATTTCGGACGGCTGAGGCATTCGGCATAGAAGAAATTATAGACCCAAGAGACACCCGAGCGTTGCTCTGCGACTGGGCAGAGCTAGCCTACGAATTATTGCCAAGTCAACTCGGGCCAAAGGCACGCACACCGCGCCCGTAATCCTGAATGGAGTGCTAGTCGGTAGGCTCAATTCTAAGCAGGGCGCCGTCTTCCTCATCGGTGAGTACGTACAGGTAGCCATCGGGCCCCTGCCTAACATCTCTTACACGGTGCTTAAGTTCCGTTAGCATACTCTCGCGGCGAATCTCTTGCCCCCTGCTATTAAAGACAATCCGCTGTAGATGACCGGTGCCGGGAATGCGTCCTTCCATCATAGCGCCAACAAAAAGATTGCCCTGCCATTTCGGGAAATGTTCACCTGTGTAGAACGTCAAAGCAGAGGGTGCTATGGAAGGCCACCACACGACTGTCGGACTCTCGAATTCTTCACGCCAAGGTGTCTGTGACACCCAATCGCCGCGATAATTTCGGCTATAGGAAGCCAGCGGCCAGCCATAGTTCTTTCCAGGCAGTATGATATTCGCCTCGTCGCCGCCCTGTGGACCATTCTCGCTTGCCCAAAGTTGGCCAGTTTCCGGGTGCACAGCCATGCCCAACTGATTGCGGTGACCTACAGAATAAACCTCGGGAAGGTATTCGCCGGACTCGACGAAGGGATTGTCATCCGGCGCCGTTCCATCGGCATTAAGGCGCAGCACCTTGCCGTAGTGCACATCTGGGTCTTGCGCATATTCGCCGGTACCTAAAAACACGTAAGAACCACCCAGCGTCATCATCAGCTTGCCGTCTGGTGCAAATATAAGTGCAGAGGCAGCGATACCACTATCGACTCCCTTAGCGACGAAAATCTCTTCCACGTTTTCCAGGTTGCCTTCAACCAATCTTCCACGCACCAAGCTCACCGCTTGATTTGGCTCACCCTCGTGCATGATGGCTTTGGTATGTGTCATATAAACAATTTGATCGTCGTCAGGATGCACAGCGACTGCCATTAGCCCTGCGCGAAACACAGCAGAATAGACTTCGGGTACACCAGAGATATCGCGTTCTAGCAATTTTCCATCACGAATTACACGTAGCTTACCGGTGTAGCGCTCAGTAATCAGAATGTCGCCGTTATCACGAAATGCCATGCCCCAGGGGTTCGCGAGACCAGTAGCAATAGGCACCACTTTAATCTGCCCCACTTCAAAGTTTGGCAGCAACAGAGGTTCAGTAATCGAAGGTGGCGCAACGAATGCATCTTGGGCGTTTGCTGAAACGCTGCAAGATAGAAGAATAACGAACAAAGTTATCGAAATTTTTTTTGTGTACATAACTTTTCCTGTTGGTTTAAATTTAGTATTTACTCTAGTGCTGATGTCCTAGGCCATGTTCTGTAGCGACCGCATCGTAATGCAGGCGAATTAGATCTCTACCAAAGTCTCCATTAAAATCACGCCAGACTAGATGAACGTGATTAGCATCGTTTTGCGTATTGTCATACTCGATCAAGAAACTTCCTCCCTGAATTCGATAGTAGTGCGCATCTCCGGGTTCAAATCCACCGATCCAGGCAAATTTAACAGCATCAATGCCGTCGGCCATGATAGTCCGAAGGCGTTCACTGGCAACAACTTCGGTTTGAGCTGAAGCCACCTCCAAAATAATGGCGAGCAGCATCTTCTGTTGTTGCGAATTAAGCTGCCCGTAACTGATACCCTCATCTTCCAACGACGTTACCTGCTTCTGCGCGGCAGTAAAAATGTCTCGCGGCGCGTCACCGGAAAGAACGGCCTCGCTCTTCTGCATTTCGTTAAGCGACTTAAGCAGCTGCCTGCCTAAATCCTCTTCGGTTGCTAACACTCGAGTGCCCTGCTTCTCGCCATCACGAACTTGTGCGGGGTTACTGCCAAAGAACTGCGGCGTACTGGCGATACCGGCTCCCTGAACAAAGGTCCAGTTGAATGCCAGATGATGACCTTCATAGCGAATTGCCCAAGCATCGACCATAGAGGGTGTACCGAATACAGTAAGATAATACAAATCAGGATCGCGCACGAAAGGCCCATTGGGCTCTAACAAGGCGAGCACGTTCTCCAAGTCGCGCACGTTTTCAGTTTTCTGGAACCCCTTTGCGCTAAATAGAGTTTGTAGAAGTTCGCGAGCAGTTCGTAACTGTTCGGGGGTCAATTCCTTAAGCGTAACTCCCTCGCGGGCACGCGGAATAAAATGCCAATTCAAACGCTCCTCATCATTGAAATCAAAGCTCGCCCTTTCGCGCTGCTGCGCGTCCAGCCCACTCAGGAAAAGGTTACTTGCCGCTACTATTGCCTCACTCAATTCTATTTGGGCTTGCTGTGCCAAAAGTACCTGAGCGAACAAAATACCCGCCAGGGCAAGGAGGCTTTGCAGCAGGCGTCGGCAAAAAGGAAATAACATGGTAAGACTCCGGCTCGTTATTAGTATTCAAGCGCTGTGTGTCTCACAGAATAAACCCGCAGCCCACACCCGTCCAGTGGGTAATATTAGTGGAAAATTGCACAGCAATTGTCAGCTTGCACGATATCTGCGATAAAGACTCTTTTTTAGCAAACGAGTCGGCCCATGAAAGCTGTAAGAATTAAGCAACAAGGTGGCCCAGAAGTCATGAGCATTGATGACGTCGACCAGCCACAACCAGCTGCCACCGAAGTATTGATCAAGATTGAGGCGGCGGGCATAAACTATATAGACACCTATCAGCGCTCTGGTCTCTACCAAATCCCACTGCCGACAACATTGGGGCTCGAAGCCAGCGGCACTGTCGAAGGGATCGGCAGCGATGTTAGCCGTTTCAAGATAGGAGACCGGGTCGCCTACACTAATGTACTCGGCGCCTATGCAGAATACTCAACGGTCGATCAGAATAAAGTGGTCGCCTTACCGGACGGTGTTTCATTCAACGAAGGCGCGGCGGCCATGCTGCAGGGTTGTACCGCGCATTACTTATCACAATCCACCTACCCCATTAAAAAGGGTGATAGCTGCCTGATTCATGCCGCGGCAGGCGGAGTGGGCCTAATTCTGACCCAGATGGCGAAGAATGCCGGCGCTTATGTCATAGGCACGGTATCGACCCCGGAGAAAGCAGAACTCGCTCGTTCAGCAGGTGCAGATGAGGTCATTCTCTACTCCCAGACCGATTTTGAGACTGAAGTGAAGCGTATTACCGAGGGTGCCGGGGTTAACGTAGTCTATGACTCTGTAGGAAAGACCACGTTCGATAAGAGCATCGAGTGTTTGCAGCGCTTTGGCTACATGGTACTTTACGGCAACGCGAGCGGACCGGTGACGGAGTTTAATCCAGCAACTCTGGGCCCAAAGGGTTCACTGTTTCTAACTCGACCGACACTATTCGACTACACAGCCGACCGAGAGAGTCTTAAATGGCGTAGTGGCGATGTCTTTAAATGGATTGACGAAGGAAAACTGAACTTGCGACTTGAACACTTTTTCTCGCTAGCCGATGCGCGTGAAGCGCATCAAGCCTTGGAGGGTCGCAAGACTACAGGCAAGATCATTCTTACTCCCTAAGCCTCACAATTAACTCAGACTCTATATTTCAAAACTAAATTCAAAACAAAAGGTAACCACAATGCAAAAATTACGAACTCTCCTAGCGGCCACTGTCCTTGTTTTATTGTCAACAAGTGTGGGCGCACAATCCATCGATCTAGGCCGCGGCGAACTCCCTGTAACAGTTCCTGCCAACTATGATGCTGGCTCACCAGCACCGCTAATAGTTCTATTGCACGGTTACACTTCAAGCGGTGCGAGCCAGGACAGTTACATGGGCTTCAGCGCAATCGCCGACACCTACGGCTTCCTGCTGGTCTCGCCCGATGGAGACAAGGAGTCAGGAGGCGATAACAATCGCTTCTGGAATGCATCCTCTGCCTGCTGCAACTTCTTCCAATCCGATGTTGATGATTCTGCCTACATACTTGACATCATCAATGAAGTGAAAGCCGGCTTCAATGTAGACTCAAATCGCATTTACTTGATAGGCCATTCAAACGGCGGCTTCATGTCTTACCGCGCAGCCTACGATCACTCCGAGACTATCGCCGCGCTGGTCAGTCTTGCCGGCGCTAGCCATGCAGACATTCGTCCTGCTCCAGAAAACCCAGTCCACATACTACAGATTCATGGCACTAATGACGGCACAATCGCCTACGACGGCGCAGATATTGCCGGCAACGCCTACCCTAGCGCAAAAGACACGGTTGCCCAGTGGGCTGAATATAACGGTTGTAATGCTCAAGCAGCCGATCGCGAACTGCGTGATCTAGTGGTAAACCTAGAGGGACACGAATCGTCAGTAATGGTATTTAATCAGGGATGCAAGGCTGGTGGTTCTAGTGAGCTATGGACTATTGCTGATGGCTCACACGTGCCTGCTTTCTCAGACACGTTCGCTGAGCAGGTCGTAGAATGGCTGCTAGCTCACCCGAAGAGTTATGGCAGCTTCTCTGACTAGCTCCGATTTTTTTGCGGGCAACCTCACTGTAAATTAGTGAAAGCACCAGATCAAGATTCTGGGTCTAGTGCTTTCTCCTTTTAGGCTTCCGTTACACGTGGAAATTTAACTTATTCACTGTGCTGCGCTATGCTCAAGCGCAACCAATCTAGCCAGCTAGCTAACGGAACAGAATATGACCAGCAGACGCTCACTCATTCAGGGCATGGCACTAGCGCCTTTAATTTCAGCCTGCAGCACAGTTCCCAGTAGCTCAGCTCGCAATTTTACGCCTTCTGGGCTCCCACTACGCAGAGTCATCGTATCGCCAGACCGGGTGATTAGAACTATTGCAGGTTCACGTCCATTTCGCCCCTCGGGTTTCCGCCTGGAGGCTGAATCATTTGGCGACAAGACTGTGATTCACAATTACGGCCATGGCGGCGGCGGAATAACTCTCTCCGGGGGAACATCTTACCTCGCCATGGAATTGGCGGAGCAGAGTTCACATCGCCGCTGTGCGGTTCTCGGTGCGGGTGCTGTCGGTCTTTCAGCTGCGCGTTTGTTACAGGATCGCGGCTGGGAGGTGACTATTTATACGCGTGATTTGCCACCCAACACAACTTCCAATATCGCAGGCGGCCAGTGGTCACCTACTTCAGTCTACGACGATGACAAAGTCACCCCACAATTCAAAGCGCAGTTCGAAGCGGCTATGCGCCACGCTTACCGTTATTTCCAAAATCTTGCTGGCCCCAGATACGGTGTGCGTTGGATTAGTAATTATTCGATAGCAAGCGAACCGCCCGAAGCGAATAGCTTTACCGATCGCTACTCACAGATGTACCCCGAACTTAGAGTTTTATCGGCCACGGAGCATCCCTTTGCCGCCGACCACGTTCTCCACTACAACACCATGTTGATCGAACCGGCGATCTACCTTCCCGCCATGATGCAAGACTTCTATGCGGCAGGTGGCGAGATCGTGATCAGAGAATTTAAGGGCCAAGATGATGCCTTGAGCCTTTCCGAGCCAGTGCTCATCAATTGCACAGGGCTTGGCTCGCGCAAACTATTTCCAGACGATGAGCTTATGCCGATCAAGGGACAACTTAGCTTCTTATTGCCGCAGGAAGAGATCGACTACATGACAGTGGGCAACGGCGGTCTGTACATGTTCCCAAGAAGGGATGGCATTCTATTGGGGGGCACGTTCAAACGAAATGATTGGACTACGACTCCAGACCCAGAAGACACCGCACGCATCATAGCCGGTCATACTAAATTCTTTGCCGCTATGGACGACCCTTGGTCGCACTAAGAGCACTACAACTGGGCCGCTTCAGCTCGAGTTCCACAAATCCGAGCAAAAAAAACGGCAGTGCTCCCTGCCAGTCACCCTAGTTGAAGGGAACCGTGTGCGTCACAATGAATTTAACTTAGCCAATCTCTCCCTACAGTGAAAACGAGTAATATCGATCGTTCCAACCGGTATTATCGATAACATGTTTGCCTCCTAAACTTGGACGTAAGCCCGTATTTGTTAGACATTGTTGATTTTTGGGATTAATCTTGGGAAATCAATTCAATAAAATGAGCACGTCATGAAACTAACTACTCGCGCCCTATTCCTGAAAGCTTTGCCTGCGTCTGTCCTACTGACTGGATTCAGCTCCCTACTTCTGTCCGGAGCTGTCTCCGCACAGGATTCGGCTCCTACGTTCTATGCCGATGCACTTCCTTTGTTCCAGAAGAACTGCGTCGCTTGCCACCAGCCCGATGGCCCCAAGGTCGGCGGTATAACCGCACCGATGTCTCTCATGGATTACGATCAGGCCAAACTCTGGGCGCCGATGATCAAGAACGCGCTGATCACTGGATACATGCCTCCCTGGGGTGCTCACGAGCGCCATCGTGGCGAATTCAAAGATGAACGCTATATCGAAGACAATGAGCTAGCCACCCTTGTAGCATGGGTAGACGGCGGCGCACTGGAGGGTAATCCTGCTGATGCTGCCGACCAATCAGGCCAAATTGCCGAGGCCGGCGGAACTGTCTTACCCGACTCTGGATGGTGGATAGGCGATCCAGATTTAGTGGTGCAATTTGATCGCCCAGTCTATGTAAAAGATGACATTATGGATTGGCAACCTACGGTACAGATGCCGGTTCCCGAAGGTGCACACACAAAGCCTAAGTGGGTCTCCAAAGCCGAACTCGCTCCCGGCGGACCTTGGGTACATCACATAGTATCCAGCCATATGGGTGTTGGCGTTCCTGGTCGTGGCCCGTTTACCTATCCCGAAGGCTGGGGGGTACTCATGCCGGAAGACCCATTCATAACTGTGAACATGCACTACCACAAAGATCCAGGCGAAGGCACAGCTATTACTGACATGACCCGCGCCGGCTTCGTATTTTATGAAGATGGTACCGTCATCGATCACGTCGTGGAAACGAATCTACTCCCTCATAGCGGCTGGACCATCCCACCAGGAGACCCCAACTTCGAGGTAACCAACACACACGAGATAGAAGAAGATATTTATCTATTATCCATGGGGCCGCACATGCACTACCGCGGCAAGGCCATGCGCTACGAGGTGGAGTATCCTGACGGCGAGAGAGAAACGCTGCTGTGGGTTCCCGACTACGACTTCAACTGGCAGTTCTTGTACGAATATCAGGAACCCAAGTTCTTGCCGGCCGGCTCGGTCATGCACATGAGCTGGTGGTTCGATAATTCTACACAGAATCGCTGGAACCCTGACTCTACTGCGGCCGTTGAATATGGCCCCGAGACTACCGATGAGATGGCTAACGCGCGCATCTACTATGCGCCAACGACCAAGCGCGGCATCGTAGTAGGCAACGATATACCGGCTGATATACTCGAGACAGCGCAGAAAGAAGAGCAGACTCGTCGCGAGCGCGCCACCCTGCTAGACCAAAGCCAGGATGACTTGAGCTGGCTGACTGAAGACAGTGATTAGTCGATAGAGAATACGGGAATGGTTTAGGCGAAGACTCACCGCACCACGGTGGGTCTTTTTTTTGCATGGATTAACTAACAAAGGGGACGGAGGGATTTATTTTTGATCAGTTTAAGCATCAAACTGATCAAAAATAAATCCCTCCGTCCCCTTCGTTAGCTACGTGACGGTAACAGGCGTCCAGGTCTTGTGGCGTGCCATAACATCTTCAACCGTATGCTTGCAGACTCCTGCCTTGGTTATCAACTTACTTTCGCAAATATCACAACGCACGCATTCCTTAAAATCGACCTTATGAGCGCGAATCGCGCCAGTAGGACAACTTTTTTCACACACCTTGCACACTTCGCACTGCGGAACGCGCTTGATACGAAATGGCGAGAGAAAGGAAGTGACGCCCAGTGCAGCTCCTAGGGGGCAGGCGTAGCGGCAATAAAATCGACTGACGAACATCGAGGCAACTATGAATACGGCCAGTATGGCCCATAACAACATAGACCGACTGAAGTAGAAGATAGTGCCGAAAGGCTCAAAATATTGAAACAGACTCAGGTCGCTAAATGTCAGCGATGTCACGACCAGCAGCGCGAGTATCCCGTATTTGATAGTCAGCGCCTTATCATGAATCGCCTGAGGCACTTCAAACTGCCATTTCTTCGGCATGATACGAGTAATAAAGTCCTGTAATGCCCCGAAAGGACATAGTGACGAACAAAACACCCTACCCCAGAACAGTGTGGTAACAATTGTAAAGACGACAATTAACAATAACGGTAAGTCGTTCAAGAACAGAGACGGCCCTTGTTTTAATCCATTGGTGATATGCGACACCGAGAGAAAAGTGCCGTTATAGAACCCTAGATAGAACAGAGTATACGCGAGCGTTACCCAGCGAATTGTCGAACTCTTACGCAAGAATGCCGTCATCACCATCGCGAAAAGAAGCAACAGAGCAAGTACCTCCGCCACCGGCGCACTATTAATGAGGGTAGCTAATACACCCTCGTCTACTTCTTCGAAATCATCAAATTCGGGAAACGGATTCGCAGGCTTAGGTAAAAACTCTGCCGGCAAAGGAGCGCCTGTCGCCAATGAAAATGGAACGGGTGGAACTTGATAATCGACCTGCGCGAGCTCCTCAACGGACCCAACCTGAAGACCGGTGTCATACAGAACGGTAAAGGGTTGGCTCAGATCAATGTCGCTAGACATGACAATCGCACCGGCAAACCTTACCTGACCCGCAATTTTTCCATGATCGGCACTGCCAACATAAACAAAGCGGCGACGCTCGATGTTATACACAGCGTCGCCCTGTGTTATAGCTAGGCGTTCCTGCCGAAAGGGCGTAGAAGCATTACCATCTATACCTACCAGTAACATGTTGCCATCTTCCACCCTGTTACTCGCTTCCCTCTCTGCCCGTGAATAGTCATCGGGGCCGACGAGTAGCTCACCTAACGCCTCAGTTCCTATAAACGCGAGCGTAAGATTCAACTGAGTTAGATCTTCGAGCAGGATTGGAAATTCTTTGACGAGGCCAGACTCCTTCATCTCCCCCCAAGACTGCGCCTGCAAGATTTGCAACGCCACTTCACCACTGTTCGCGTTAGCAACAAATTCGGAGTCCGTCAGATAGTTCCGGGCAACACTACGCGCTGCATTACGAATGCCCCGCGATGTAGCCCAACTGGTAATAGTAGCGCGAGATACACCATCGAGATCACGACCAACGCGAAAGCCATCTGACACTGACATTCCTTCGAATTGATTGGGGAAGCGCTCAGAATTGATGAAATCACCACGGATACTTTTATACGATTCCCGGTAGTACAGAACCTCTATTCCCGACAGTATTCCCTCAAGATCCATTCCAACCAACACTTCTATGGGTGCGCTGTAGCCGATCTCTTCCGGCGGATAGTCTGGCGTCTCGAATAAATAACCGATCAGTTCACCCTCACTGCCCTGCTCTGCCGCGCCAAACGCTTTATAGACAGGCGGATCACCAGCTTTCTCTGAAAAGCTAGCAGCATCAGGCATAACCATCTTCAGCAGCGCAATATCTGCATCAAGCAAGCCCGCCTGTGCCAAACCAATAGCCGGCAGCAATGCAAAAGGTACAAAAATGGCGAATAAACGAAACAGGGTAGCGCGCAATGATTTCGTGGAGCGACAGCACTGCATTATTATTTTCCTATTTTGCGTTCTTCTACTAGAGTACTTCTACTAGAGTACTTCTGCTAACCTAGTAAATACTGCATCTAAAACTGGAACCTCTGGAAAGCATAGAGTGCCTCAGGAAACTGCTCGGTATTTAATCAAATATTCGACGACAGGTACATAACTTAGTGCAGGCCATGGCTACTGAACGCCGGCTATAGATAGCGATAGGATCAATAAACGTTTAATCGTAGCCGCAGAAAGCCGAGGCAAAGTTTGATCAATTCGATTGAGCGCTGCGAATCATCGAGAATATCGAAGGCATGCACTCCCTTGGGATAACGAATAACACTCACCGGGCTATTGCGAGCCACTGCCTCCGCCTCAAAGTTATCAATGGATTCATTCAAACCTGGAAACTTATCCTTGCCTGCGCCGATTATCAATATAGGGGTATTTTCAGGGAAATTTTCCATGCCCTCGTGGGGATGCGCAAAGCCCAATGTCTGCGCTGTTTCTTGCAGCATTACTGAGCCCGCCGTGTCCAACATAAACCCGTATAGCAAAGCTGCACAGCGTACAGCACTGTCTTTGTGCAGAATATTGATTGCATTTGGCACGTTGCCCGAACAAGACCAAACGGCGATTCGCGCAGGATCAATCTGCAACTCACCCGCCTTAGAGCGCAGGAAATCCAACAGTATAAAAGCGTCTTCTACAGGCTCGACATTGCTGTAAATTACCGCCGCCATGCCACTAGCCGCCAACAATTTTGCCCAGTCCCTATAGGCCTGCACCTGCATCTGCTTCATGCCTACCCGCTCTTCAAACTCTGGGTCTGGATAACCCGTCACGAGCACTACCACCGGTACCGGGCTTTCAACCTGCTCTGGGAAATAAATATCGAAAACTCTAGCATCGTCAACATAGCTGATACCCTCTTGCACATTCCCCGTATGGGGCAATTGGTAGACTACAGAATTACTGAATAATGAATTTTCTGTGCTGGAGTCGCCCCTCATGTCGTGTTCCTCGAATAACGTCTTCCCAAACAAAAAACCCCCACTCCAGATGGAGCGAGGGTTTGCTTATGTCTGCCGGAGCGGTGACCTCATGCTATGCGGAAGCTGCTATCCAGGTCAATACCAAATACCCGCTTACAGCTCCCTCTCGTACGACAACAAAACAGGGCAAATATTGACCCACACACCTGCATTTGCCCACTAAACTGGGTGGCTCTACAAAAATCGGCAAAATGTTAGATAATGACCAAACGATACTTGTTTTGGAGCTATTCCCGCTCAATACAAGGGGTATTTTCGTTTAACAGCCCTATGTTTTGCGCCTGGAGCTAGTTAGATGGATTAAGGTGATACTTTTATTGGACTTTTCACTCTCAGGATCATATTCTTCGCCCCAGCAGAGTTTATACAGAGCCACCTAGGCAATTCTAGGCGAATTTGTATGAGCGCCGTTTCTATTATAAAGCCTGATCGACAGGCACAATCGTTCTACTTCTATATTAAGGGGAAAAGTAAATGACAAGACGACCCACAATGGCCAAACGGGTTCTCCCGACAGCCATCGCGCTTGCACTGCTAGCGCCTGCGGCCTACACGCCGATGGTGTTTGCACAAGATGACAGTGATGCACAACTCGAAGAAATCGTCGTAACGGGAGCACGAGGTAGGCCAAGAACGGTCTCCGACTCTCCAGTACCTATTGACGTATTTACCTCAGAAGATCTCCGAGCTGTTTCTTATACTGATACCAACGACATTCTTAAGACATTGGTGCCGTCCTTCAACCTTGGAAGACAGCCCATCTCTGACGGATCATCGTTTATCCGGCCCGCCGAACTTCGCGGCCTGCCCACAGATAAAACTCTCGTGCTGGTTAACTCCAAGCGCCGCCACCGTTCCGCGCTAGTATCCATCGGCGGCTCTGGTACTCAGGGACCCGATATATCTACCATTCCATCCATCGCTTTGAAAAACATCGAAGTGCTACGTGATGGTGCTTCGGCACAGTATGGCTCTGACGCCATTGCCGGTGTAATTAACTTCATTCTGAATGATGCTGACGAAGGATTCAGCGTTTCAATCGATAGCGGTGGATTCAGTGAAGGCGACGGTGGGCAAACTACGGTGCAGGCCAATCTCGGATTGCCTCTAGGGGAAAGTGGATTTATTAATATTTCCGGTGAAATTTCTGAGGCGGATGCTACTTCCCGTTCAGAGCAATACTGTGAAAGTTGGTTTTGTGCCGATCCGAACGGTGCCCACCCTTACAATATTAGATCTGGACAAAACGGTGGAGATGCCGCCTTCGTGGCAGGTTTACCCAGCGCCAATATAGGCCAAGATGATGTGGTCCAACCATGGGGTCAACCGAACGCAGAGGCCGCGCGCTTTTTCTTCAATGCCGGCTATCAGATTGATGCTGACACTGAGGCCTATGCCTTCGGCAACATGTCGGAGAGCGAATCCGATGGCGGTTTCTTCTATCGCTACCCTGGTAATGGAACCATAGAGGACTTGAGAGAGTCAGATGGCGGTATCTACAACCCACTAGAGAAATATCCCGGTGGTTTCACGCCAAGATTCTTTGGTGAAGTATCCGACTTCTCCTTATTGGGCGGTATTCGAGGTTCCTTCGACAACGGTCTCAATTACGACTTCAGTGGAAGAACCGGTGAAAGTGAAATCAGATATACTCTGTCTAACACCATTAACCCTTCACAGGGACGAGCTTCCCAGCAGTCCTTTAAGCCTGGGGATTTAATTAACTCGGAAACTCAATTCCAAGCCGATTTCAACTACGAGATTGATTCAAACTTCGCCAGTCCCGTGCTGTTCGCCTTCGGCGCCAGCTACATGGACGAGTCTTATGAAGTAGTGCAAGGGGAACTAAATTCCTATGTAGCAGGCCCACACGCGACGCCGGATCCGTTCGGCTTTTGTAACGCTGATATGACTGCTACCACAGCTGGAATGAATGTAATCGCTGGTGGTTCGACTCTGGATTGCGCCAACTCTGATGACCCCGTGTATCAGGTAGTGGGAGTGGGCTCGAATGGGTTTCCAGGATTCTCGCCTCAGTTCTCTGAAAAGTATGAGCGTCAGTCAACAGCGCTTTACGCTGACCTCAGTGCGGACATAACCGATGACTTCTTCCTGCAAGGTGCGATTCGTTATGAGGACTACAGCGACTTCGACGCTGAGACTGTTGTTAAGGTCGCAGGTCTCTATCGATTCACGGATGATTTTGCCATTCGCGGCTCCATGGGTACCGGTTTCCGTGCACCGACACCGGGACAGCAGGGAACGATCAATGTATCGACTCGACTGCCCAATGGTTTTCCGGTTGCGACAGGTCTATTCCCTGCCGGTGGTCCAGTGGCTCAAGCACTAGGCGCAAGCCCGCTTACGCCTGAGACATCCACTAACTACACTATTGGCTTTACGGCTAATATCGCTGAGCTGGATCTGACTGTGGACTTCTACCGAATCAATCTCGATGACGCTACTTATGCGATATCGACGCGAGACGTGTCCACTGATCCTACTTCTGGTGAGGCCTACCAAAACTTCCTGCTGTTGGATAGTGCCGGCGTTGCCGGCGCCAATTCCATCGGTGGTGTTTTGTATTTCACCAACGGCTTTGACGTTTCAACCGAGGGAGTCGACATTGTTGCCTCCTATCCTCTTAACTGGTCCGCTGGCTCCACCAACTTGTCTATGGCACTAAGCTATAACAAGAAGGCTTTTGAATCTGATCCGAGCGCTTTCCGAAATGAAGAGGCTCAGTTTGATTATGTAAACTACAATCCAAACTGGCGTGGTGTCTTCACAGCTGCTCACGATATCAACGATCTGAGATTGACAGCGAGAGCGAGCTACTGGGGTGAGCATGAGAATGCAAACTCAGGTACTTCTCGTCGACAAGTTCAGGATCCTACCTGGTTCGTCGATCTCGAAGCTCAGTATCAGATCAACGATACCTTCAGGATAGCCGCTGGTGGTCGTAATGTATTCGATGAGTACCCTGCAAAGGGCAATATCGGCGATACTTGCTGTGGACGTATTTATGAGTCTGGCACTGTTGTAGACTGGAACGGTTCGTATTGGTTTGCTCGTCTAACTGCTGATTTCTAAATCGGCAATTAGTACTACCCTCTCTTGAATTAGAGAGGGTAAAATAATGAAGGGGCGGTAAGCGATTACCGCCCTTTTTTTATGCGGCATTAAAGCAAGACATAGATTTAAATGATTTAGGACTAGCCCTTTTAGATACTTGCGGCCTTAAGTGGATCAGCATGGCCTACCGTCCTTTTCTATTCCCTCTTCCCTTTTTAGATGTACGGTTTAACTATGACTACAATTACAATTTACACCTCAACATACTGCGCCTACTGCACTGCCGCGAAAAACCTCCTAGCCAGCAGAGACTACGAGTTCGAGGAAATTAATATGCAAGGTAATCAGGAACTCATGCTCCAGGTCATGCAAAAATCCGGGCAACGCACCGTTCCACAAATTTTCGTCGGCGAGAAGTCGATCGGTGGCTATCAGGAGTTATTGGCGAGCACAGCCAGTGGTGAATTCGACGCTTTACTCGCCCCCTAAAAAACACTAGATACAGCTGGGCACACACTCAAAGTCGTAGCCGTGATGGGGCTTGTAGCCGGCAACCCAAAGCAAGGGAACTGTCCCTAATATTCCGCCAACGATAGCGCCCACTTCTGCCTCCTGGCTACGACTAAAGCTGGTTTTTCCCGCCACGCAACCGTCTTTTTGTATCTCTACATCGTTCTTTGAGAGCGCGACTTTCTGATCTGTATAGTGAGAGTGTCCCGTGCCCATGTATTCGCCATTCACATAAATTCGCGAGTCAGGATCTGAAGACCTGATTACCGCAGTGCTACTGCATGCCGTCACC